>OLFV01000892.1_pt1 | contig 32042 bp, 23 predicted proteins | sample 1605551 | NCBI WGS metagenome assembly OLFV01 (sample SAMEA3888922, study PRJEB22519) | human gut metagenome | biome: human gut; feature: human-associated habitat; material: faeces | place: Denmark | collected 2011 | reverse complement strand
GGCTCCGCTCCGCGAACCTTTTCTTCCGCTCCTCGCCCCCCTCCATGCCGCATTGCCATGCGGCGGGGGGTCGTCGCTCCATACGCCGCTGACGCGGCGTGTCTCCGGCGGTCAAGGTTATGTTCAACACTATTCTGCAACAGGGCACCGGCCAATCATGCCTTGACGCCCCGCCGGGCGGAAGCGTATCATCGGAAACCGTGGTTTTCTGCGCCGCAGTTCCATCGCGGCTTTTTTCGACAACACGGGCGCGCCCTGTTACTCCGTTGTCACTCCGCGCCCCCATCCCCTATGTGAGGAGTCTTTCATGATCCGCAGCACCATCATGGCTCTGGCCATCTGCCTCGCCTGCTCCGCCCCCGCGTTCGCGGCCGGAAAAATCGGCATCATCAATCTGGTGGGCATCACCGCCAACAGCGATGTGGGCAAGGCCGCCGACAAGCTCCTGCAGGATCGCTTCGGCAAGGAGCGCACCTCGCTTGAAAAACAGGGCGAATCGCTCAAGAAGGACATGGATCAGTTCCGCAAGCAGGCCGCCGCGATGTCTGAAGACGCCCGCAACAAGAAGGGCCGGGATCTTCAGACCCGCATCCAGGAGTTTGAGAAGAAGCAGAACGATCTGAACCAGCGCATCGCTCCGGTGCAGGGCGCCGTGGACAAGCAGCTCCTTGAAGTGCTTTCCGAAGCCTGCTCCACCTATGCCAAGGCCAACGGCTATGATCTCATTCTCAACTACAATCCTTCAATCACGCCTTTCGCCAGTGAAAGCGTCAATGTGAGCGAGGGCGTGCTCGCCGAAGCCAACAAAATCTGGAAGAAGAAGGGCGGCAAGTTCAACGTGAAGTAACGCCTCCGCCGCAAACCGGGGCGCGGGCCGGGCGCGCCCCGGCCCGCCCTGTTTCCGCACCCGCCCGGCGCGGCGGGAATCCGCGAAGGAACCCCCATGACAAGCTATCCGCTTTCCCGCATTGCCGAAGCTCTGGGGCTTCGCCTTCAGGGCGACGATATCGTCATTACCGGCGTGAACACGCTGGATGAGGCAGGCCCCACGGAACTGAGCTTTCTGGCCAATCCCAGGTATGCTCCGCAACTGGCGTCCACCAGAGCCGGAGCCGTCATTGTGCGCCCCGAACACGCGGGCGAGGTGAAAAACGCCCTGATCGGCGACGATCCCTATCCGGCATTCGCCCGCGCCATCGGCATGTTTGCCGTGCGGCAGGGTTCCTTCCACGGGATCAGCCCCCTGGCCTCCGTCTCGCCCGAGGCGGAACTGGGCGCGGACTGCACCGTCTACCCCTTCGTCTACATTGCCCCGCGCGTGAGAATCGGGGCCGGCTGCACGCTTTTTCCCGGCGTCTATATCGGGGAGGGCTGCATCATCGGGGAGGGCTGCACCCTGTACCCCAATGCCGTGCTCATGGCGGGCTGCGTGCTGGGCAGGGGCTGCGTGCTTCAGCCCGGAGCGGTCATCGGCGGCGAGGGGTTCGGCTTTGTCCGCACCGAAGCGGGCATTCAGAAAATTCCCCAGATCGGTCATGTGGAACTGGGCGAGAGAGTGGAAATCGGCGTCAACAGCGCCGTGGATCGCGCGGCCCTTTCAGCCACCCGCATCGGGGATTCCACCTGCCTCGACAATCTGGTTCAGGTCGGCCATAATGTCCGGCTCGGCAGGGAATGCCTCATTGTTTCCCAGGTGGGCATTTCCGGCTCCACCCGGGTGGGCGACGGCGTGACCATGGCCGGGCAGGTCGGCGTGGCCGGGCACCTGCATATCGGTGACGGCGTGACCATCGGCCCGCAGGCCGGCGTGGCCAAGGACATCGAGTCCGGCAAGGTGGTAGGCGGCACGCCCACGGTGGATTACAGCACCTATCTGCGCACGCTTTCCCTGATGCCCCGTTTCCCCGATCTGTTCAAACGCATTGCCAAACTGGAAAAGGAAATGGAGGAACTGCGCGGCGGGGAATGATCCCTTCCGCGCCGTCCCTGCCCGTCCTTTCCATTCCCCTGGGGATTACCATGTTTCAATCCACAGTCGCCCCATCCGCCGATGACTGAAGCAGCCGCCGGACAGGGGTCGCGCGGATTGCCCCTCCCTGAAGGGAGGGGGTACGGAAAAAGATTTCACCGGCTTCGCCGTCCTGCCAACTCCTCTTTTCCCCCTGAAGGGGGAGGTCTCAAACCACAAAGGAATTTTCGATGAGCGACATCTCCGCCGCCCCTCTCAAAATCGGACGCATTCTCGATCTTCTTCCCCACCGCTATCCCTTCCTGCTGGTGGATCGCGTGGTGGAAATCCAGCGCATGTCGAACATCAGGGCATACAAGAACCTCACGTTCAACGAACCGTTCTTTCAGGGGCATTTCCCGGGTACGCCCGTCATGCCCGGCGTGCTGATCATCGAGGCTCTGGCCCAGACCGGCATCATCCTTGTGGCGCACAGCCTCCCCGAGGGCGAAACGCTGGATGACAAGCTCTGCCTGTTCACCGGCATTGAAAAGGCCCGCTTCCGCCGTCCGGTCATCCCCGGCGACAGGCTGGACATGGAATGCAGCAATCTTCAGCACAAGCTCCAGTTGTGGAAAATGGACGCCCGCGCCTATGTGGACGGCAAGCTGGCCGCAGAAGCGACGCTGACCGCGGCGGCCCAGCCCAGGCGGGACCTGTAATGGCCGCGCCCGTCATTCATCCTTCCGCGTTTGTTTCTCCCCGGGCGGAGCTCGGGGAGGATGTGGTCGTCGGCCCCTGCGCTCTCATCGAGGAAGATGTGGTCATCGGCGCGCGCACCCGCGTGGACGCCTTTGCCTCAATCAAGCGCTATACCACCATGGGAGAGGACAACCACGTTCACTCCCATGCCATGGTGGGCGGCGAACCGCAGGACCTCAAATTCCATGGGGAAGTCAGCCGTCTGATCATCGGCAGCCGCAACAGCATCCGCGAATTTTCCACCCTGCACCGGGGAACGGAAAGCGGCGGCGGCGTCACCAGCATCGGTGACGGCAACCTGCTCATGGCCTATGTGCATGTGGCGCATGACTGCACGGTCAGAAACAACATCGTCATGTCCAATAACGCCACGCTTGCGGGACATTGTCTTGTGGAGGACGGGGCCATCATCGGCGGCCTTTCCGCCGTGCACCAGTTCACCCGGGTGGGCAGGCACGCCTTTGTGGGCGGCATGTCCGGCATCTCGCAGGATCTCCCCCCGTGGATGCTGGCCGTGGGCAACCGCGCGCTGGTGCAGTCGCCCAATATCGTGGGGCTGCGCCGCATCAAGGCTTCACAGGAACTGGTTTCCGCCTTCAAGCAGGCCTACCGTCTGCTCTGGTTCTCCGGCATTCCCCGGCCGGACGCCCTGCTTCAACTGGAAGCCGAATACGGTCATTTGCCGGAAATTGCGGAATTCATCACCTTTGTGCGCTCCAGCGAGCGCGGCATCCTTCCCGCCGAGGAACGCAAGCGCGACTAGGGCGTTTCGTCAGTGAAACGCCCTGCTTCAGCCGGGCAGGGCGAGACTCCGGCGTGACGCCGGCTTCAGCGCGAAGCGCCTTGCTGACAGGGAGAGCGGAGAAGAGCCTCTTCCGCCCGGTTCCGGGAGCATGCCCAAAACGAAAGGCTCTGTCACAGAACCGTTTGGCAGTGTTGCGCGGAGCGCATTCGCTCCGGCACAGGCGGCAATATTCATTGCCGCAAGGCGGCCCGTGTTCCACACGGGGGAAAGACAGCATGTATCCACGGCCGGATCGCCTGCGCCTTCGTGAAGCTGCGCTTCACCCGGCTCCGCGGGACATGGCTTCCGCGACCTCCCGATGGCGCTCGATCGGCCTTGCCGATATTTGCTCCCGCCTGGGTTTCGCGCGGAAAACGCCGCTCGCACCGCGTGCCCCCTCCATGCCGCATGGCCATGCGGCGGGGTCGTCGCTTCATGCGCGCTGACGCGCGCCTCCGGCGGCCAAGGTCAGGATCAACACTATTCCGGAACAGAGCCAGACGAAAATGCCTGAACATCCCTTGCGGCCCGAAACCCTTTCTCTTCCGGAGCGGAGTCTTGTCTGAGTCTTCCCCCATTCTTGTGTTCGGCCATCTGTGCCCGGATACCGACAGCGTCATCAGCGCACTGGCGGCGGCGGAGCTGCTGAACGGCCGGGGCATCCCCGCCGAGGCCGCCATGCCCGGCCCCCTCACGCCGGAAAGCGCCTTTGTCCTCCGCCGCTTCAGTCTGCCCTGCCCGCCCCGCGTGGATTCCGCAGCCGGAAGGAGAGTCGCTCTGGTGGACTTTTCCAATGCCGGGCAGGGACCGGCGGATCTGCGCGAAGCGGATATTGCGGCCGTATTCGACCATCACCGCTGTGACGGGGATATCGCGTCCCGGGCGCCGGAACTGTGGCTTGCCCCCGTCGCCTGCTGCGCCACCCTGCTTGCCGGCCTGTTCCGCTTTTATGATGTCGTTCTTCCGCCGGGGCTGGCGGGAGGGATGCTGTGCGCCATTCTTTCCGACACCTCGCTGTTCAAATCCTCCGCCGCAACGCCGCAGGATCTCCGTGCGGCGGAAGACCTGGCCAGACGCGCGGGAGTTGCGGACATTGCCGCTCTCGGCGCGGATCTGCTGACGGCCAAGGCGGATATTTCCGGCTGCACCATGCGGGAACTGGTGCTGCGCGATTTCAAGGACTTCACGATGAACGGCCGCATCGTGGGCATCGGCCAGTTGGAAATGCCCGACATCACTCCCGTGGACCCCCTGAAGGGCGGGCTGCTTGCCGCGTGCGCGGAACTCGCCGCCGAGGGGAGACACAGCGTCATGCTCGCCGTCACGGATCTCGGGCGCGAAGGCTCGCTGATTCTGGCAGCCTCGCCGCGTCCCGATCTGTTTGAACTGGCCTTCGGCCGCCCCCTGCACGGGGGCGAAGCCTGGATCGCCGGAATGATCAGCCGCAAGAGCGACATGGTGCGCCCCCTGCGCAAGGCGTTCGAGAGCCTTGGGCGCAATCCTGACTGAATGTCCTGCGGAACATTCTGCCGCTGAGCGGCTCTGCCTGCCCGAAGCCTGTTTCTGCCTCGCAGGGGGCAGGCCCGAAGCCGGAGCCTGACGCCGCAGGTGAACCCTGGGGGAGCGCGGCGGAGCCTCGCTCCGCTCAACTCCGGGAGCTTTTTCATTCTGAAACTGCTCTAAAACCCGACGGCATGCCACCATGGAATGGCCGCCAGCATGACCCACAGGCTTGTCAGAACCATCTTGATCCCGCACAGCCGCACGAAATCTTTCAGGCAGGTAAGCCCGAAGGCGAAGAATATCAGATAGGTGCCTATTTCATAGGGCAGGAGAAGCTGATCCAGCCCCATATAGAAGGAAAAGATCGTCATCATGGGCGGAACGCCCAGATCCAGGGAAATCTGCGCCAGCAGGGGACATATGGCGGACATGGCCGCCAGTGGCGTAAGCAAAAAATTTACAATTATTCCGAAGAAATACACAATAGTCAAAAAGCTCCGCTCTCCCGCGCCGCCCAGCATGGGCACAATGGCGTCGGTGAGAAAGCTACCCGCCCCCACTCGCGCCGCGACGGTACCTATGCTCATGCAGGCCACAATGAAGAACAGCACGGAAAAATTGATCCGGCTGAAGTGTTCCCGCCGGCCGATCCGCAAGCCCGGCAGAAACAGCGCCACCGGTGCGACGAGAAAGCCCCACAGCATGTTTCCCCCGTGCCACTGGGCGGTGAACAGATACAGCATGAGCCCGATCAGCACCAAAAGCACCTTCCTGTCACTGGAGCGCATGGGGCCGAGCGCCTTCAACTGCTCCATGAAGCAGGTTCTGCCGTCGATTTCCCGCTCCGGGCGCATCAGCCGGGCGATGATGAAGGCCATGATGAAGGGCAGCGGCAGAAAAATCCAGTTCTTGACGAAGTAATCCAGAAAGTTGGTATCCATCACCGCCACGCTGCGGGACATCTCCAGAAACATGCCCATGCCCGACGGGGAATACACGAAGGCCGATGCGCCGTGAAAGCCGAAGCAGGCGGCCATCATGATCCCCCCGGCGGCCCGTGACTGTTCAAAGCCCAGTTCGCGGATGATCGAAACGCACAGCGCCGCCACGGCCAGGCAGGTCCATGTGCCCGGAACGATGACGATGGAAATGGCCGCAGTGAAGGTAACGCCCCACACAATGCCGGAGTAGGTGCCTCCGGCCAGAATGATGCACTTGCAGGCAATGCGCTTCAGGATGGAAGTATCCTCCAGGATTGTCACAAGCAGAAGGGTTCCGAGAATGAACCACGGGATGGGGGTCGTCCAGGGGGAAAACACCACCTCGACGGGGGCCAGCCCGGTCATGGCGTAAAGAGACATCATCAGAATGCCCGCCACGGCATTATCCAGTTCGTCCAGGCAGAACATGGCGATGCCCATGATCGAAATGGCGAAGAAAATCTTGATGGAAGGCGTATAGTGTTCCCCGCTTGGAATCAGCAGCAGGATCAGCGGGGGAAGAAGAGTCACGGCCCAGCTCAGCAGGCTTTTTCTTGTGCAGGCTTCCACAGGCACCTCCGGAAAGAGCCGCGGCCTTCCCGCCGCATCTGTCGGCGGCGGGAAGGATCGGCGCGCGGCCTTGCGATAAACGGTAGTTCTCCGTGTTTCAAAGGGACATCGCCGCATCAAAGGCGGAACGGGTGGCAGTATTGACGTTGCCCACCCGCGCGCAGTCTCCGATGCGCCTGAACTCTTCGGCGCACTCGCGGAAGCGCTCGGCCTCGGCTGAAAGCGCCCGCATGCCCGCCGCAAGAAGAACCGTATCAGCGGGCATCATCCGTTCGTTTCCGGCGGCATCCTCCCACGCGACACCTTCAGGGCAAATCCGCGTCACACGCGCCCCTGTGACGGCGGAGGCATGATCCCCCACCTGCCCCACCAGTTCCTCCCGATAGGTGCGCATGGCATCCGCCGCAAGAGCGCCGCGCATTTCCAGCACGGTAACGCGCCTGCCCATCATGCCGTAGTGGACGGCGGTTTCGCATCCTACCTGTCCGCCGCCGATGATCACCACGTTCTGTCCCACCTTTTCCGGAGCGGAGAAGCTGTCTCCCGCCCACAGAACGTTTTCCCCCTCCACACCGGGAATGGGGGGAATCAGTGGCACGGCTCCGATAGCGCAGATCACGCTGTCAAACCCCATGCCCTTCAGCTCTTCCGGGGTGACGCGGCTGTTCAGGCACAGGGTGATTCCCTCCGCGCTCCGCACATGCTCGATGAGATAGTTCTTGTAATTGCGCAGATCATACTTGAAACTCATGAAGTCCGCGTCATTGAGCTGGCCGCCCAGCACGCCGCGCGCCTCAAAGAGCGTTACGGCATGTCCGCGTTCCGCCGCCAGCAGCGCAGCCTTCATGCCGCCGGGACCTCCGCCGATCACGGCCACCTTCTTCCTTTCACAGCGGCGGGGGATCAGCATGTCAAGCTGCGTTTCTCTCCCCGCCTCGGGGTTGACCGAGCACGAATAGCTGTGGGTCTTCTTGAACTCGTCCAGACAATGAAAGCACTTGATGCAGGGGACGATATCACCGGCCCTGCCCCGGCCCGCCTTGCGTACCGTCTGCGGATCAGCAATGAGGCCGCGGGCCATGGCCACGATGTCGGCCTCTCCGGCAGCCAGCACTGTCTCAATCTGCTCGGGCCGCAGGAAGGCTCCCAGCGTCAGCACGGGAATGCGGATATCCGGACAGTTCCTGACTGCTTTGGCCAGATACGCATTGCAGGCGGGCGGCAGAAAGCCGGAAGGATGGGTAATGGCCCGCAGGCGCGGTTCCCGCACCACACCGGCCGAAACATGGATGATATCGATCCGATCCTGAATGAGCTTGACGAACTCTATGCACTCGTCAATCCGGAATCCGCCGGGGACGCATTCCGATCCGGAAATACGATACTCAATGAGCAGATCGCGCCCTACTCTGCCGCGTATGGCGTCCAGCACCATGAGAGGAAAACGCGCCCGGTTCTCCAGAGAGCCGCCGAACTCGTCCGTCCGATGGTTGCCCCGCGGAGAAACAAACTCCTGCAGCAGCGTGCCGTGGCCGCCATGAATCAGCAGGGTGTCAAAACCGCAGAACCTGACGCACTCCGCCAGTTCCGCATAGCGTGCAGCCAGCTTTTCCATCTCCTCCACCGGCATCTGGTGGAAGCGCAGCCCGTCGCCGCGCACAAAATCGGAACAGCCGTAAATGATGTCCTTCCTGGCCTCTTCCGTGTATTCTCCCTCGGAGCCGAAATGTATCAGCTCATAGGAACAGCGGGCATCATAAAAATGCATGGCGCTGGTCATGTGGATGAAGTTGCGCCAGCCCGCAGGCTCAGTGATGTTGAACTCGGTATGAACGGGATTGCGTCCGGTAAGCGTCACTTTCTGCCCCCCGCAGCTTACGCAGGCCACGCCGCCCCTGGCCTTTTCCAGGTAGGTGGCAATATAGGACGGCTCGGGGTAGGACGGCGCGTTGTTCTGTATCATGTGCGCCGTGGTGGGGGCGGAGAACACCCTGTTCTTGAAGGTGATGTTCCCCACGGTCAGCGGGGCGAACATGTGCGGATAATGCTGATTCATGCCCTGGCTCCTTACGGGAAAAGATAACGGACGGAACTGTCTGTTTTCCGTATAGGAGATCCGGCAGAAATGGGGAAATAGCGATTCCGGATAACTCTTATTGAAAAAGCCCGGACCGGAACCGCCGGGGGCGAACTATATCCGCGCGGCGCGGAACTCTCCGAGCAGACGATCCACATGGGGGGAAAGGCAGTTTCTGTTCCATACCATGCAATGCTCGATACGCACGGCATCGCCGGGGATGGAAACAGATCTCAGCCCCCGGTAGCCGTGATGCCACAGGTAGTTGCGCGGCAGAACCATGACGCCCTTGCCGCTTTGCGTCAGGGTGAACGAGGCGGGCAGGCTGTCCACGGTGCGGATGCGCGGCCGGTAAGCCTCCAGCGCCGCAAGCAGGCGGGAGCGTCCGCGCGGCTTTGCCGCCACCAGCAGGAGGTCGAAACGTGCCAGCAGTTCCTCACAGTCCGGTTCCGCAGCGCCTTCCCGGCTCTCCTCCCGATACACCAGCTCCAGACGATCTTCCTGAATCGTTTCCACGGCAAGACCGGCATCCACATGCTCATTGTGCCGCAGGGTAAGGAAGGCCACATCCAGTTCTCCGTCCAGAAGCCCGCGGGTGCAGAGGTCGAAATCCTGCTGGCGGCAGTCCAGATCGACTCCGGGAAACAGCGAGGAAAAACGGGCCAGCGCATCCGTTATGCCGATACATTCAAAGTGATCTTCCGTGCTGTCAAATCCCACGCGCAGTCTGCCGCTCCCGGCATCCGGCCCCGCGCCGTTCCGCGCGATCTCCCCGGCAATATTCCGGATGCGCTCGGACACGGCAAGCAGTTCCCGGCTCGGTTCAAGCAGCAAAGCCCCGGCGGGGGAAAGCGCGACGCGGCGCCGGTCACGCATGAACAGCTCCACTCCGAGTTCCCGCTCCAGTTCCGCAATCTGATAGCTGAGAGACGGCTGGGAAATATACAGCGCCTCGGCCGCGCGGCTGAAATTCAGGCGTTCCGCCACGGCAACGAAGAATTGCAGTTGGCGCAGTTCCATGGCCTCCCCCGGACTGCCCGCTAGCCCTTGAACACGAAAAAGGCTCCGGCCACAATCAGCCCGAACCCGATCAGATGGTTCCAGGTAAGGCTTTCTCCGAGGTACAGCGTGGAAAAGACGCCGAACACGGTCAGGGAAATGACCTCCTGAATGGTCTTGAGTTCCGCCGCGCTGAAATACCCGTAGCCGACACGGTTGGCGGGCACCTGCAGACAGTATTCAAAAAAGGCCACCCCCCAGCTTATGACTACGGCGGCCATGACCGGCATGGCCTGATGCCGCAGATGCCCGTACCAGGCATAGGTCATGAAGCAGTTGGAGCCGATGAGCAGCAGAACGGTGACAAGCGGGACGGGAAGATTCAGAAACATGGCATGACCTCGGGAAATGCAGAGTTCGCCGCTCACCATGCCCCAACGCGGAAAAATTTCAAGTTCGGCGGTTCCGGAAGGCTGCGTCAGGATTTCCGGCGACAGGCCCATCCGCGGAAGCCCCGCAGATCCGAATCCTGCCGCCGCGGGATCGGCCCGCAGACCGGCGGCGTCCGGGCGTCATCAGGCCGGAACATTGCAGGCTTCCCGAAACGGCCCCGCCGCGATACTCACACGCGTGAAGCCGGGCGGGGCGTCCGTGCCTGCGTGGCCGCCCCGCCCGGCTTGTTCTCCCGCTCTTCCGCGGGCCGCCTGCCCGCTCCCGGCATTTGCAGGAGAAACAGGTTCCGGAATGTGCTGCGATTGAAAATCCCCGCCGGCCAGGCTCCATGTCCGGCCCGCAGGTTTCACGCCGCCGCCATCGCCTGGCGCCGCAGGCGAATTGCGGCGAACCGGAGAGGGGCGGCGCGAAGCGGACGGGGAGAACAGGGAGCAGCCTCGCTCCGCTTGACTCCGCAGAGCATTTCAACAACGGAATACTCCGGCGAAAGCACGCCGCTCCGCGCCATGAAGCGTCATGGAGCTAGAACGCGTAGGTGAACATCAGGGCCCCCCTGAACGCGTTATCGTACTCTGCGGTACGGATGCTCTCATCAAAGTCAGTGACCAGATACGCCAGCAGAACGCTGGCGGTCAGGTTCCGGTATATGCTGTAATTGCTCAGGAAGTTGATTTCCCATGCGGAATCGGCAGTGGTCATGTAATGAATCGGGGTACGGTTGATATCCGCCGGTCTGCTCACCGAAGCATCCGTAACGCGATTGGTGTTGTTGGTGCCCTGGAAATAGGTCACCGTCAGCATATGATTCAGATCATCAATGAAGGAAACGCCCTTTACGCCGAGTTCCACCCCCCAGGTGCCCGCCGGCGAACAGTTGTCAATGGTGGGAGCAAGCATGCCCAGCGCGTCAAAATAGATGGCGGAGGCGTTGAAGGTTCCGCTGGGACTCAGCAGGCGCTTGCTGCCCTCGGAATCGGCATCATCGCCCGATGCGTACCAGCCGCGCAGGAAAGGCGTTGCCCAGGATGTCTTCATCTCCGCGCCCAGAGCGGCATACCAGCCGCTGCGCCGGGCACGGCCATCGGCATCGTTGCCGCTGTAAATGAAATCCGCCGTGAACCGGAAGGGATCAAACAGGCTCAGTTCGCCGCCCACGCCCGCCCAGTACACCGTGGTGCGGGAATCAAGACCATTCATGGCGGAACCGTACCCGTACCCCATCATGTCAAGAGCAGGAACACGGGTTTCCGTGCCGTCAGCGGCCACGCTTCTGACGCCGTTTCCGTGCAGCCCGATCATGCCCCAGGGGCTGATTTTATACCCCTCCCCCTTGAAATCGGCAGTCAGGAAGGCCAGATCCACGCTGCTGTGCGCGTAATGTTCCGTCCCCCACTTGTTCAGGGCCGCTGAAGGACGCAGCCAGCCGGCATTGAGCGACACCATCTCGTTAATGGGAGCATGCACGGTCACGCCGTCCAGAGTCCCGTCCAGCACCGGAGAATTGAACACATAGCTGGGCATGATCACTTCCTGCCGCCCCATGCGTATCAGCACGTCGGCAGAAGGAACAAGCCAGTCCAGATAGGCAAGACGCGCGGTCACGGCCTTGCCGGGCCCGCCCACACCCTGCTCGCCCCAGGTATTGGCATGCGGCATGCTCGCGCCGTTGCCGACCTGAAACTGCACAAAGCCGGAAATGGATTCATTGACGCTCATGTCCAGGTTGATGCGGATACGCTGGCGGGCGGTAAAACTGCCGTCGGAAGCATCTTTCCGCAGGGGCTCCGTCGCCGGGTTCTTTCCATCCCCGCCGAACAGGCCATCGGTCACATTGCCGCCCACGAGCCATGCTCCGGACACCTTGAGATCCACGGCGGAAGCGCCGTTCACGGAGGAAAGCGCCATGCCTGCGGCAAGAAGCAGAGTCAGAAATTTCTTCATAGCACACACCCTGGTAAAAGATTTCAGATGATGAGCCTCACCGCCCGCCGGATGCCGCACTGTCTTTCACCGCATCAGAATTCCGGATATCTGCCGGAATATCTGATTGAGGCGCTGTGACACGTCCGGCAGAGATTCCCCTGCAATCCCATGGGCCGACACTGTCACAAAACAACTCTCCCTGTGCGCGGCGCATCCAGCTTCGCCGGACTCCCCCGCAGGCGGGAAAAACCGCCGCGAATCCGGCAAAACGCCGACAAGAATATTTCTCCCGCAGCTCCCCCTTCCGAAATATTGAAACAGAACGCCCGGCACCAGCGCCTTCTCTCCATCCCATCAGGCCGCCCGCCCGGCTGCCGCCGGGCGGGAACAGACAAGGCGGAGGCACTTCCCGCCCCGCGCGGTCTTCCTGCTGTGCCCGGGTCTTGTTCATGTTAAAAGCACACTCTCGTTAAAAAAGAAACAAGTATAGACTATGCAATAAAAATCTTCATTATTTTTTCATAATGCGGCGCCGGGAGCGGCCCAGGAGCCGCGCGCGTGTTCGGCGCATGGAGGCCGGCATGGAGAGAGTGCCGAAGTGCGGGCGCGGCTTTTCCGCGCAATACGCTGCAGGAGATCGCGGAAGCAACGTCACGCGGAGCGCGGCCGAAAGCGGCGAAGCCGCATGGGCCGAAGCGCGGACGGCCGTTGCCGAAGGGGCCTTTCACCGCACCGGAAGCGCGGCTGCCGTCACGGCAGCGAATGTTGCCGCTGAAACCGGGGCAGGTGAACGACCTCCGATTGCTGTATCAGCCAGGAATTTTAAACACAGCCAGACAAAAAAAAGGGTTATGACATATATGCCATAACCCTTGAAAAATATGGTGCGCCTGGAGAGATTCGAACTCCCGGCCTACAGGTTCGTAGCCTGTTGCTCTATCCAGCTGAGCTACAAGCGCACTGCGAAAATGGAAATTAGAAGAAGAGGGGACTGTCGTCAAGCATTTTTTTCAGTTTTTCGGAAAATTCTGCCGGTGTCCGTACAGGACGCCCGGCAGGAGGGTTTCCGATCGCCGGGGCATGCCGTTCCGGAACCGGCCTGTTCTCCGGCGCATTCTTCCATCCATTGCCGGGCCAGGCGTTCCGCCTGGGCGCGCAGGGATTCCATGCGTTCGGGGCTGTCGGCCTCAAAGCGCATGGAGAGACTGGGCGAGGTGTTCGAGGCCCGGATCAGGCCCCAGGCCCCGCCGAAATCAATGCGCGCCCCGTCCAGATCGCAGACGGGGAAACGCTCCCTGTACCAGCGGAGGGCCTTTTCGACAACGCGGAACTTGAGATGATCCGGGCAGGGCAGATTGAGTTCCGGCGTGATCCATGCGCGCGGCCAGCCGGGCAGAGCGGAAAGGGGTTCCCCGAGGCGGGAAAGAATGCACAGAAGCCGGGCCGCGCAGTATGTGGCGTCGTCAAAGCCGTACCAGTTTTCCCGGTGAAAGATATGGCCGGAAAGCTCTCCGGCCAGCAGCGCCCCCTGTTCGCGCAGCGCCGCTCTGACCAGGGAGTGACCGCTGCGGCACATGCCGGGCACGCCGCCGCGCGCGGCCACGTCGTCGAACAGGCGGGCGGAACACTTGACATCGCCCAGCACACGGGCTCCCTGCTCCCGCGTCAGCAGATCCCGTGCGAACAGGGCCAGCAGTTCATCTCCCATGAGCAGGCGGCCCCGCTCATCCATGACCGCGAGCCTGTCGCCGTCGCCGTCGAGTCCCAGCCCGAGGTCTGCGCGGGTTTCCTGCACGGCGGCCCGCAGGGCCGTCAGGTTCTCCTCCCGTACGGGGTCGGGCGGATGATGGGGAAAACGACCGTCCGGTTCGCAGAATAGCTCTTCGACTTCCGCGCCCAGACGACGCAGAACCAGCGCGCAGATCTTCCCCGCCGCTCCGTTTCCCCCGTCCAGCACGACCCTGAAGGGACGGCAGCTTCCCAGGCGGCGGACAATGTCCTCAATATAGGACGGCGTAACGTCAAAGGAGGAACTCATGCCCGTTCCCTGTTCATAGTCGCCGCGCTCCAGAATGTTCCGGATGGACAGCAGGTCCTTTTCCCCCGCGGTTCCTTCCCCCAGCCAGATTTTCAGCCCGTTGTCCTCCGGCGGATTATGGCTTGCCGTCACCATGACGCCCGCCTCCCGTTTCAGGCAGAGTACGGCGAAGTACAGACAGGGCGTGGGAGCGAGGCCGAGATCGATGACGTCCAGCCCGGCGGAACACAGGCCCTCAATCAGCGCGCGGTGAAAGGAAGGGGAACTGAGGCGGCAGTCCCGCGCGACCACAACATCGCGGATATTCCGGCCAGGGCGCACGCCCTGACGCAGAAGGAGCGTGCCGCAGGCCCGCCCCATCTCACGGACGAAGGCGGCGTCAAAGCCCGGCCCCGTTCTGCCTCTGATGTCGCAGGCGCGAAAGGCGCTCCGCGCGGCGGGGGAAAGCGGCATATCGTGTTCTCGCCGTGTTTGAAGTGATGCCGGAGGGAAGGCGGCGCGGGGCCGCTCCGGACAAGCGCCTTGACCGGGCCTGCATCCTGCCTTAACCTGTATCAATATTCTGAAATAGAAACATCGGCCAGGCCGTTTGTCAAACAAGCCGGGATCGGGATACGTCCGGATGAGAGAGGCTTCTCTCGCAGCATGCCCCGGAGCGCGCCCATGCGCGGAGGATAGCGAATGAATTGGGACTGGGACAAGCTTCAGGAAAAACGTCAGCGCCAGCAGCCGTGGCGGCCGGCCGGGAGGCCGGAGCGGGATGGAGACGCTGATCGGGAAGAGACGCGCGGAAGCGGCGAACGCAGGAAGGAGGATGAAGGCGATGCGGGAGGCTTTCGTTTTCTGAGCGGACGCAGAGGCGGAGGCGCCGGTTCGCCGGGAGGCTCCGGCAACGGCGGAGATCCCCGCAAGTTTGTCGCCTCTTTTTCCCTGCCCGGAGCGAAATGGCTGATTCTCGGCGCGGTGGCCGTATGGCTGGCGACGGGCATTTACATCGTGCAGCCCGACGAGGCGGGGGTGGTCCTCCGTTTCGGCGCGTATGATCGTTCCGTGGAGCCGGGGCCGCACTACCATCTGCCCTGGCCCATTGAGGAAGTCTACCGGCCCAAGGTCACCCAGGTGCGTCAGGCCGAGGTGGGATACCGATCCCGTTCCACGGGCGGGGTGTTCCAGCAGGGGCAGGTGCAGGCCGTGGACGAGGAGGCGTCCATGCTTACCGGCGACGAGAACGTCGTCAACGTGCAGTTCAATATCCAGTATCATATCAAGCCGGGTGACGGCGCTGTGGACTATCTGTTCAATGTCACGCAGCCCGACGCGGTGGTGAAGAAAGCGGCGGAAGCCGCCATGCGCGAGGTTATCGGCAAGACCACCCTGGAAGCGGCGCTGACCGAGGGACGCGTGAAGGTTCAGGGCGAAGTGACGGAACTTCTGCAGGATATTCTTGATCGCTATCGTGTGGGCGTGCAGGTGGTTGCCGTGCAGATGCAGGCCGTGCAGCCCCCCGGCGAGGTGAGCGAGGCGTTCAAGGATGTGGCCAGCGCGCGCGAGGACAAGCAGCGCCTTGCCAACGAGGCCGAAGCCTACCGCCGGGATATTCTGCCCAAGGCGCAGGGACAGGCGGCGGAAATCCGCAATCAGGCGGAAGCCTACAGGCAGACCCGCGTCAACGCCGCCCAGGGCGAGGCCCAGCGTTTCCTTTCCGTACTCAGGGAATACGAAAAGGCGGAAGATGTGACGAAAAAGCGTATGCTGTATGAAACCATGGAAGAAATCATGAGCCGGCCCGGCATGGAAAAACTTGTTCTGCCTTCGGACGCCGCTTCCCGCGTGCTCCCCCTCCTGCCCCTGGGCGAGGGCTTTTCCGGGGCGGGCAGGCCCCTGACCGGGAACGTCCCCGCTTCCGACGCCGCGGACAGGAGTTCCGCATCCGTATCCGAACCGTTTTCGCCGCCCTCATCTTCCTCGCCCGTTTCCGCCGGAAGCGGACAGGCTTCGCCGCGCGTCTCCCGCCAGGACGGTGATGTCCGCGCCCGCGCGGCGGCCGGCATGCACAGGGGGACGATGTAATGAACAAATCGTTTCTTTCCGTCGGCGGCGTGATCGCCGTCATCCTTGTTCTGCTTGGCTGGCAGGGGCTGTTCGTGGTGCATCAGAGCCAGCAGGCCATTCTGCTCCAGCTCGGCAGGCCTCTTGATCGGGTGTACGGCCCGGGGCTGCATGTCAAGGTTCCCTTCATTCAGAACGTGGTGCTGTTCGACGCGCGGATTCTCGACTACGACGCCCGCCCGGCGGAGGCCCTGACCAGCGATCTCAAGACCATCGTGCTGGACAACTACGCCCGCTGGCGCATTGTGGACCCGCTGCTTTTCTACCGCACGGTACGCACCATTCCCAACGCCCAGGCCAAGCTTGACGCCGTGGTGTATTCGCAGATGCGCGCCCATGTGGCCCGTCACACCCTGACGGAAGTGGTGGACAGCGCCAGATCCAGCATCATGGATTCCGTGACGAAACAGGCATCCGCCCAGATGAAAGAGTTCGGCATCGAAGTGGTGGATGCCCGCATCAAGCGCACCGACCTCCCCGCCGAAAACCTGCGCGCCATATTCGAGCGCATGCGGGCGGAACGCGAACGCCAGGCCCGGCAATACCGTTCCGAAGGGGCGGAGGAATCCACGAAAATCCGTTCCACGGCGGACAAGGAAAGGGCGCTCATTCTGGCGGAAGCCAACCGTGACGCCCAGATCCTGCGCGGGGAAGGCGATGCCGAGGCGGCGCGGATATTTGCCGAGGCGTTTACGCGGTCGCCGGAGTTCTTCGCCTTTCAGCGCAGTCTGGAGGCCATGAAGAAATCTCTGCGGGACAATACGCGCATTGTTCTGACGCCGGACAGCCCCCTGCTCCAGCCTCTGCGTCAGTAGAGGAGAGCCGCCGGGGCGCATACTCGGGCGTCAGCGTGAAATCTGCGGCTCAGAACACGGGTTTCCGGCAGGCAGATATTTTCAATCGCGAAAGGTTTCAGAGCGTTTTGTTCCTGAAATGCGCTGCGGAGTCGGGCAGGGCGAGACTCCGCAGCGACGCCCCCTTCTCCGGTGTCGCCGCAATTCACTTGCGGCGTACAGCTCCGGCTTCGGGCGTGAAACCTGCGGGCCGGAACATGGAGTCCTGGCAGACAGATACATTCAATGGCAAAACGCTCTCAAAGTTAACCCGCACCAGAGGAGTAATATGGGATCTTCGCGGAAGTCCGGAAAAGCCCCGGATGAAGCGCCGCCAGCCGGCCAGGGCGAAGCGGAACGGAAATGCGCGGGCGGAAGACGCCGCGCCGCCGTGCGGCCGGGGCTCCCGGCCGAAGAGAATTCAGAAGTCCTGCGGGCGGCGCGGGAACGGGATTTCGGGCTGTTCATGGCTCAGGTGAAGGAATCGTTCGGTGAACTCACCCAGCAGGATCTCGCGGAACTTCTGGGGGTGAAGCAGCCTACCGTTTCCGCCGCGAAGCAGCGGGGAAGAGTGCCTCTGTCTTGGATTATCCGTCTGCGCAGGCTGCTGGGCAACGAGCGCTGGCCGGCGCCTCCGCCGGAGGACGACTCCTTCCCCGGGCTGCTCGGCGAAACTGCGGGAAAGGACGGCAGTGCGCGTCTGCGGGAACATGCCGGAAAACCCGTGCGGATATACGGCACGAAATGCGAGTGGCCCCGCGGGCGCAAAAGGCCCGCCTTTCCGGTTGTCGGGTACGAGACGCTTTCCCGCCGTTTTACGGGAGAAGGCGTGCTGGTTTTCCGGGTGGAAGGTTCCGCCATGCGGGACACTCTTGGTCCCCGCTCCCTGGTCGGCGTGGATTCCGGCGATCATATTCCTGTTTCGGGCGCGCTGTTCGCGGTGTATATGCCCGGAGAGGGCGTGATCATACGGCGTTTTTCCCATGCAGGGGACAAAATCCTGCTGTGTGCGGATCATGCGTCGCTTCCGCCCTTTGAAATGACCGGGAGCGATCTGGAAAGGCATATGGTGGGGCGCTGCCTGTGGGCCATGCGGGAACTGTAGGGCATTTCATTTTGAATATGCTCCCGGAGTCGAGCGGGGCGGGGCGCCGCCGCGCTGCCCTCCCTTCTCCGGTGCCGCCGCAATTCGCCTGCGGCATGAAGATCCGGCTTCAGGCGTGAAACCCGCGGGCCGGAACACAGGGCCGCGGGTGGCGGATATTTTCAATGGCAGAATGTTCCGGAGGAATCCTTGATGAACATGAAAGGGAAAACGGCGTCGGCCGGCAGGAACCGGCAGTGGATTGCAGCATGAAAGGTGAAGATATGACGCGAGGATCATGGTTCCGCCTTTTCCTGATTTTGCCGCTGTGTCTCGCCGCGGGGTCCTGCTCGCGCGCGGTCGACACGGGCCGGCCTGCGGAAGCCGCTTTGCCGCCTCCCGCGGCGGAAGAGACCGCCGGGGGGACGGTGACACTGGAGAACGTGCCGGAAGTATGGCGTCCACTTGTCCGTCAGCTTGAGGAAGACGGCATCGCCGGTCAGGAGATTTCATGGCTTTTTGTGCGTCTGGGCGATGAACTGTCTCAGGAGCCCATGGGGCACAAGGTGCGTGAACTGTATAACGTCAAATATCTGCCCAAACCCGGAAGCAGGGAACAGGCTCCCGCCGTGGAAGGAGGCGATCCCATTCCCAAACCCTGGTACAAGGGGGTGGTGACCGACGCCAACGCCCGGCGCTGCCGCTCCTTCATCAACATGTACGCTCCCGCCTTCCACACCGCGGAGGAAACCTACGGCGTGCCCACGGAAGTGGCCGCCGCCCTGCTGTTTGTGGAAACACGCCTGGGCGACTACCTGGGAGATCAGAACGCGTTCGTCACGCTGGCGAGCATGGCGGCTTCCCGCAGTCCTGAATCAATTCCGGACTGGATGGCCGCTCTTCCCGATCAGGCTCCCGAAAAACTGGAATGGATCAGCAGGCGCATGGCGGACAAGGCCGACTGGGCCTATGCCGAACTCAGACACCTGCTGCAATACAGTCTGAAAAACGGCGTGGACCCGTTCGAAATCCCCAGCTCCCGCTACGGGGCGGTAGGGCTGTGCCAGTTCATGCCGTCCAGCGTCGCCAGGTTCGCGCAGGACGGCAACGGGGACGGCATCATTGATCTCTTTGATCCGGCGGATGCCGTGGCCAGTCTGAGCAACTATCTGGCCCTGCACGGCTGGAAAAGGGATTCGACCATTCCCCAGAAAATCAAGGTATTGCGCCGCTACAACAATCTTGCCATTTACGCCAACACCATCCTTGCGCTTTCGGAGAAAATCCGGGAAATTCCCGGACGCCCCGCCGTCAATCGTCCGCTTCCCAAACCTTCCGCCGTTGTTTCGCAAAGGTAGAATCATGCATGTTTCTCTTGGCGCGCAGCCCTTTTGTCTGCCCCTGCCGGTGCTGCTGGTGGGAACCTATGATGCTTCCGGACGCGCCAATCTGGCTACGGCTGTGTATGGAGGCATCTGTTCCCTTCAGCCGCCGAGTTTCTGCGTGTCCATGTCCCGCGGGAGCTGGACGCACAGATCCATTGCGGAGCGCGGCGCGTTCAGTGTGGGGCTGCCGTCGCGCTCCATGGCCGCGCAGGCCGATTTTGCGGGGCTGGTGTCCGGCCGGCAGGAAGACAAGTTTGCCGCTCTGGGGCTGACTCCCGCAGCGGGGAGGCATGTGGACGCGCCCTATGCGGCGGAGTGCCCCGTCGTGCTGGAGCTGGCCCTGACGCATACGCGCGAGCTTGGTTCTCATACGCTGTTCGTGGGTGAGATCATGGATCTCAAGGTCGAAAGGGAGGCTCTGCGCGAGGACGGCATGCCGGACCCCGCGCGTCTGGATATTCTGGCATATGCGCCCATGGCCGGGGAATACCTTGCCATGGGCGGATTTGTGGCTCGCGCACACGCCGTGGGCAAGACGGCGCGCAGAAACCGGCCGGAGAAATGAGGCGGCCGGATGCCGGAAATTCAGATACCGGCATTCCGGATAAGTTCATACATCCTGTCGCTGATGGCCTGCAGATCCGGCTTGGCGAACTGGGCATCCGCGCCGACGCTTTCACACTTCCGGGCCAGGGACTCGGAAATGAGCGAGGAAAATATGGCGACGGGAATCTCCCGGAGAACAGGATCTTCCTTGATGACGCGACACAGGGTGAGTCCGTCCAGATTGGGCATTTCGATATCGCTGATAATGCCCTGCACAAGTTCCGTCACCGGCACATTTCTTTCCCCGGCTTCCTTCCTGTACTGCATCAGAAGCTTCAGGGCCTTTTCCCCGTCCTCGGTCTGAGTGATTTCAAAGCGGCCTTCCTTCTCCAGTTCGGCATACACAAGATGGCGGATGCTGGCCGAGTCGTCGGCATGGATGATATGGTAGGAATGTTCGGGTCTTGTCCCGCTGCGGGTCTCGTCCATGCGGATGGACAGGGCCGGGTTCATTGCGGCGACAATGGCTTCCACGTCCAGCACAAAAAGTACGCGGCCTTCCAGACGCACCACCGCGGTAATCGAGTTGCGGCTCATCTTTAAAAGAAGCGGAGAAGGAGCCTCCACCTGTTTCCAGCTGATACGGTGGATGCGCGTCACGCCGGAAACCAGAAATGCGGTGCGCGTCTTGTTGAATTCCGTGATGATCACCCGGCTGTCGCTGTTTCTCACGCCGCCCTTGTCCAGAAACCTGCTTGTGTCGATCAGCGGCACGATCCTTCCGTCCCGGTAGGGAAAGGCCCCCTGTATGGCGGGATGGCGCATCCGGGGCATGGCGGTAACAGTCTGGGAACGTGAAATCTCGATAACCTTGGATACGTTGATGCCGTAATAGCCCCGGTAGCCGTTCGGTTCGTCGATGTAAAACTCGACGATTTCCAGCTCATTGGTACCGGCTTCCAGCAGAATTCCTGTCTGGGACATGCGAAAGCTTCCTTCTTTTATCCTGTTATCCAGCGGTGATGAGCGGTATTCCTTCCGTCTGCCGTATGTTGCGGGGGGGAAGCGCCGCTTCCCCCCCCCGGCCTCCCGGCGGGATCGGAGAAGCTCCCGCGCTCCCGCTGCATACAGGGGGGAGGACAGCGTTCAAGGGAGGCCTGATGCCTGCCGCTGCCCGGCGAATGACAGAAACATGAAAAGGGGGGAAGCAGGCTTCCCCCCGGTCTCTCGACGGGAGAAGCGAACTCCCGTGTTCCCGCAGCGCGGCTGCGAAGGAGGGGGGATGCCGCGCCGGGAAGAGACCTGATATCTGCAGCCGCGCTCCGCTATGCGCGTTTCATGTCGTCGATGAGTCCGCTGAGCACGCTGGCCTGATGCGCAAGGTCGGAAACGGCCTGCGCCGCTTCCTGCATGGCGGCGGCCGTTTCCCCGGCAATGGAGTTCACCTCGGCGATGGAGCGATTGATTTCTTCGGAAGAGGCGGACTGCTGTTCGGAGGCGGCTGCTATGCCCCGCACCTGATCCGCCGTATTATCCGCCATGCTCACAATTTCATGCAGAGCCTCGCCGGAGTGGATGGCCAGTTCTGTAACCTTTCCGATATTGTTTGCAGTCAGATCCACCTGTTCCATGCTCTTGGCGGCGCTGGACTGAATAGCCTTGATCGCGTTGCCCACGTCCGTGGTGGAGGCCATGGTCTTTTCGGCCAGCTTGCGCACTTCATCCGCCACCACGGCGAAACCTCTCCCCGCTTCACCCGCCCTGGCGGCCTCAATGGCGGCATTGAGGGCCAGCAGATTGGTCTGATCCGCAATATCGGAGATGACAGCCATGATCCTGCTGATGGCCTGGGCGTTTTCCGCCAGTTTTCCCATATCGGTCCTGAGCGCCAGAGACGCGCCCTGCACGTCCCGGATGCCGGAAACGAGTTCCTGCACCGCCTGCGCGCCCTGTTCGGCCCTTTCCCGGGTGGAGGAGGACACTTCGGATGCCGCCCCCGCATTTCTGGCCACTTCCAGCACGGTGGAATTCATTTCCTCCATTGCGGTAGCGGTTTCCGTGACGCGGGAGGCCTGTTCCGCCGCCCCCTGTTCGGACAGCTCAATCTGTGAGGCAAGTTCGGTGGATGCGGCGGAAACGATGCCCGCCACTTCCTCCAGGCGAACCGCGGCCTTCAGCATACCGTCACGCCTGGCCTGCGCCTCCCTGCTCGACTCGTCGGCCTGCCGCATGGCTTCCTGCGCCCGGCGCGATTCCTCCTGCGCCCGTTCGGACTCCTTGTGCGCATTTTCGATATTCTTCCTGAGGCGTTCCACCATGACGAGAATTTCCGCGTACACGCCCACAGCCTCCGGCTCCCTGTCGATGTCCAGCTTGCCGCCCGCCACTTCGACGGCGAGAGAGCGCAGTTCTCCCGGGTCCTTGCCCAACTGGCGCAGCGTGTTCCGCACAATGAGCATGGCAAGGGCTGCGGCCAGAACAACGGCCAGGGCAACAACCGCAAGCACCATGGTGCGTGAGGATATGTAGGCCTCTCCTGCCGCTCTGCTGGCACGCTCCGCTCCGTCAATGGATATTCCGGCCAGCTCCGTCAGCTTGTTGTTGATGATCTGAAAGTTCTGTCTGGATTTGCCTGTGAGCACAGGCACAGCCTCATCGGGTCTGTTCCGTTTTGACAGATCAAGAATAGTCCGTGATTCTTTTCTGTAATCGTCCCACAGGACTTCTATTTCATTCAGAAGCTCTCTTGCCTCGGGGATGTCAAGGGAAGCTTTCAGACGTTCAAGTCTGTCGTTGAAGGCAACAGCAAAATCTGCAAGTTCTTCTTCTATCTCCGTCATTTCCTGCTGCGTCCGGGCAATGATATGCCGCATCTGCTGCCTGCGGTAACTGTCTGCATTCACCCGTATTTCTTCAGTCAGAATAACTCGTGGCAGCCATTTTTCTGAAATTGTATCCGAAAAACTGTTTATGTCTGCCATCTGCGCTACGCAGAAAATCCCAAGTCCCGCTATCAATACGGTAAGAATTCCCAGGGACAGTGAAAGTTTGGTTGCCAGTTTCATGGTGCCGCTTGCCTTCTACTGATGTTTGAGGATGAATGGCTTTTGCTGGAGGGATACAGTTTTTTGTATGAAACAGCCTTGCATGGACTATCGCCCATAACATTATTTGTTTGAAAAATTACTATTTTTTTCATAAAAAAAGAGAAAATAAACACCCTCCATAAAAAATATATATGCCGAACAAATTCAGATTTGGCTGCATTTGTTTCAGCCATGCTAGTATATTTCTCATGAAAATAATGTATTTAATTTGTTTATAATGTTTATTTTTTGTCCCCACAGGTCATGATATTGTTCATACCGTATTAACAACATGACAGATAGTGAACGATTGAGATGTTTTTGCATTATATAATATATATATGAAAAACATGAATATTTATGGACAGAAGTAATGACGTGTATGACAATATGTATCATATATGTGCGGAAAACGAGGATTCTTGTAATCATGCAATATCCGGGTTATGTTCAGGTTGCAGGCATTCAGCGGATTTTGCAGCATCATGCGATACGGGCCTCTGCCATCGCAGCAGGAAAACTGTATCTTTTTCTGTAAAAACATACAGTTGCCATGAGCGCGCAATGCGCAGGCATGGATACTGTCAGGGCAGGCCGCCGCTGAAACATTTCCGGAGCCTGTGGGGGGAGCGCGGTTCCGGCGGAGCCGGGGACGAGAGCAGGCGACCGCCGCGAAGGCATAAGCGCAACTTATTTGTGCTGTTACATGCCGAAGCGAACCTGCTCCGGCTGACCGGCAGTTTCAATCATAAGACACTCCGGCTGGATAGTTTCAGGAAATGACGTTTACGGGACGGGGGCGGCGCATCATGTCCGCACCGGAAACATATGCGGAAAGCCCCGTCTCATGTGTCTTCCCGGCAGTGCCGGGTACAGGAGAAAAAGTCATGCCGAAAAAGCTGCACTGGAAATATCTGCTGTATGTTCTTATGGTCGCCTATGTTCTGTTTGTCGGAACAAACATGTATCAGTTCAACGCCATGATGGAATTTGTCCGTCAGTATCCTGCGGAAGTCTCGCGCGAAACACGGGAAATGAAAACGCGCGTGCTGGAAATGCGGAATACCATGCCCGGCCTGCTGTCTTCGCCTGAATTGACCCTTGATGATATCGAAAATATCTTCACACAGCAGGATGACGCACAGGACAGATCCCTTGCGAAGGTCAGAGAGCTGCTGCCGGAAGAGCAGGACAAACTGGATGCCGTCCGGCAGGCGTTTACCGACATACGCCAGGTCCGCCGTGACGCTGCCCGCACTCTGCAGGACAACAGCGACTACAACAGGGCAATGGAGCATTACAAGCGCGACATTGAGCCTTATGCGGCAAAAGTACACGATGCTCTTGACGACGTTTTTCAGGTTTCGGAGAACATGACGCAAAGAATACAGGATGAAATGCTCCGCAGGACAAATATCACCATCCTGCTTTCCGTCATCTGGGGGTGCGCCATTATTGGAGCGCTCATTTATGCGGACAGACGCGAACAGATCAAGAACCGGGAAATCGCCTACCGCGAGGGACTGTTCAGCCAGCTTTCCCAGAATGTCGACGAAGTGTTCATGATCGCTTCCGATTCCCGGACCTTCGAGTATGTCAGTCCGAACTGCATACGCCTCATCAGCCTGGCGGCCTCCGAGATTTCCCGGACGCCAGAAAAACTTTACACGTTTCTTCCGCCCGCTGACGGCGAGTGGCTGAAGAACATCCTTGACAGCGGCGATCCGCCTGCCGGGACCGCCGAACGGGACGTGCATCTTGAAGCATATGGCAAATTCTACAAGATAGGCGTCTACTCCATCTGCATGCCCTCGCACAGGCAGGAGCGGTTCATCGTCACCATCATCGATCAGACCGGCTCTTTCCTGCACCAGCAGGCGCTGAACGACGCCCTGAAAAACGCGCATGCGGCCAGTGCGGCCAAGAGCAGCTTCCTTTCGCACATGTCCCATGAAATCCGTACGCCGCTGAACGCCATCATCGGCATGACCACCATCGCCGCGAACAGGCTGGATGACCGTTCCCGCGTGGCGGACTGTCTCGGCAAGATAGCCGGCTCTTCCCGTCATCTGCTGGAGCTTGTCAATGATGTGCTTGACATGTCGAAAATCGAGAGCGGCAAGTTGTCCATCAGTCATGAACCGTTCAATCTCCGCAGTTCCATTCAGAACATCAACAATCTTATCCGTCCGCAGGCGCAGGCGCGGCAACTGGATTTCGACATTTTTCTGACAGGGGTGGATGAGGAGGAACTTTGCGGCGATTCGCTGCGGCTCAACCAGATTCTGCTCAACATCCTGTCCAATGCCCTCAAGTTCACGCCCCGGGGAGGTTCCATCCGCCTGGAAATCATGCAGCTTGCCAAAAAGCGCAATACCATCCGCTTGCGCTTCATCATCAGCGATACCGGCATAGGGATGAGCGAGGACTTTCTGCAGCGCCTGTATCAGCCTTTCGAGCAGGCATCCGCGTCCACGGCGGCCAGATACGGCGGAACAGGGCTGGGCATGCCCATAACGTCCAATCTCGTCTCCCTGATGGGCGGGGTCATTTCAGTCAGAAGCAGGGAGGGCGAAGGGACAACATTTGCTGTGGAACTGCCCTTCGGCCTGAGCGAGCGCGCAGCGGAAAAACATGACAGTCTGCCGCCGCTCAGGGTGCTGATTGTGGATGATGATCACGGAACCTGCGAGCATGCCGCCCTTTTGCTGGAGAGAATGGGGCTGCACCCCCGCTGGACGCTCAGCGGGCGGGAAGCGGTCGATATCGCGAAAGCGGCGCATGAAGCCGGCAGCGGCTATGAAGTCTGCCTTATCGACTGGAAGATGCCCGGCATGGACGGGGCGGAAACCGCCCGGAACATCCGCGGCGTGGTGGGTGATGATGTGCTGATCATCATTATCAGCGCCTATGACTGGGGCCCCATTGAGGAAGAGGCGCGTTCCGCCGGCGTTGACGGGTTCATCGCCAAGCCGTTCTTTTCCTCCACGCTGTATGATGCGCTTCTTTCCTCGACGCAGCGCCTCAGAGTCACAGCCGGTGACGGCCCGCATTCCGCCGGGCCGGAATATGATTTTTCCGGCAGGCGGATTCTGCTGGTCGAGGACAATGAATTCAACAGGGAAATAGGGCAGGAATTTCTGGGCATGGCGAACGCCGCCGTGGAACATGCGGAAAACGGCAGGGAAGCTGTGGACAGATTCACCGCTTCCGCGCCCGGGTATTATGACATGATACTCATGGATGTGCAGATGCCCGTGATGAACGGTCATGAAGCGACGCGGGCGATCCGCGCATCGGGTCACCCCGACGCGCGGGACATCCCCATTCTCGCCATGACGGCCGACGCTTTCAGCGAGGACGTGGCGGCCGCAGCGGCAGCGGGAATGAACGGTCATCTGGCGAAACCGGTCAATATCAACGACCTGTACAGGCTTATGGACATGCACCTGAAAAAGAGGACGCGGCAGGTCTGAAAATTCCCGCGGCGCGGCGGGCGTGAATGCATATGCGGCCGCGCTTCCGCCTGCCGCGGGGACGCATGGAAGCGCCGTCAGTACAAAAGAATTTTCTCCTGATTCGCAATCTGCAGCAGACGGCCGGTTTCCCGCACCATGACGGCTCTCCCCTGTTTTGCCAGAATTCCCTGTTCACGCAGGGCGTGAAATATCTTGGTCACGGTCATGACGTGCAGTGAAAGATGGCCGGCAATCTCGGCATGGGTCAGATATCCGGGGATTTCATGAGGCGATTCCTCGGCCATGGACGCGGCAAGCAACCGGCAACCCCGGACAGGAGCGGTCGCAAGGCAACTGTTTGCGGATTTCGCCAGCGCCTTCTGCAGATTATCCGCCAACGCCCGCAGCAGCACCCCCTGAAGCGGCTGGCTGTCCATGCGCTCCAGAAAATCGCCGCGCTCGATCAGAACAAGACGGCAGGCCGTCTTTGTCCGCATGAACAGAGACTCGGTAAACAGACTGAAACTGCGGACAGTAAGGGATATTCCGCAGGCCCCCGCCACGGCGGGAAAGAAGTTGAACAACTGACCGGGCCTGAAATACATGAAGGAATGGCATTCTCCATCCGCCGTCACTGCCGTGAGCGCGACATGCCCTTCCAGAATATAGAACACGTCATCGGCAGGCAGCGTCGCGCCGCGCGGCACCTGTATCTCTTTGCCTATCCGCAGGAAGAACTCCCGGCAAAACTCCGTGGAGGGAAGGTCAAACTTCTGCATGGTCGTCATGTTCCGGAACAGCGGCACATTCAGCGGACACAGTTTTCCGCAGAAGCGGGGCCGGGCGATTCAGTTTTCTTCAGGACCGCACATATTTCAATCTACTTGAGCAAAGAGTGCGCCAGATGCAGAATAGTGCTTTAATTTCAACACATGCAGAAAACATATTGTGCGCGGAAATACACAGAAAAGACGTTGAACGTGCGAACTGCCGTACGCGGAAGCAAAAAAAATATCGCGGCATGCGTACTTGATTCATGCCGCGATATTTTTCTGAATCGCTCCATCAGGATAACCGTGCTGACAGCGCGGCGCGGAACGTGTCTTTTCAGGGCGTTCTGCACCTGAAACTGTCCTGCCGGTCAGACCTGTGTCCGGTCCGCAGGTTTCACGCCGCCGCAGGTGAACCGCTGCGGAAGGCGCGCCGTCTACTCCGGGCCGTGCGAAGCCCATTCGTCACGGTACAGCTTGTAGACGACGGAATCCGCCAGCGCCTGCCAACTGGCCTCGATAATGTCATAGGACACGCCGACAGTCACCCATGCGCCCTCGCTGTCCGCACTTTCAATCAGCACCCGGGTAACGGCGGCCGTTCCTGCTGCGGCGTCGCCCTCGCCCCCCGCGGCCGCCGCAAGCACACGCACCTTGAAGTCGCGCAGACGCATCTCGGCAAGGCGGGGATAGAACGGCAGCAGAGCCTTGCGCAGCGCATTGTCCAGCGCGTTGACAGGTCCCTGCCCGGTGGCGGCGGTGTGTTCCACCACGCCCTCGACTTCCACCATCACCGTGGCCTCGGCCAGCGGCGCGCCCGAACTGTCCTTGGTTTCCAGCACGCGCAGCTTGTGCAGACGGAAGAACTCGCGCACTCCGCGCCGGGCGAGCTTGCGCAGCAGCAGAAGCTCCACACTGGCCTCGGCGGCGGCGTAGTCATAGCCCTGGCTGGCTTTCTTCTTCAGCTCATTGAACAGGCCCTTGACCACAGGCTCGTCCTTGTCAAGGTGAAAGCCGAAACGCCGCGCCAGGGAAACGATGTTGCTGCGTCCCCCCAGCTCGGTGATTAGAATGCGCTGGCCGTTGCCCACGCTTTCCGGTCTGACGTGTTCATACAGGGTGGAATCGCGGTTGACCGCGCTCACATGCACGCCGCCCTTGTGCGCGAAGGCCGAACGCCCCACAAAGGGCTGACGGCTGAACGGCGTCATGTTCGCCACTTCCGAAACGTAGCGGGAAGCGGCGGTCATCTGGCCCAGCGCGCCCTCGGGCAGACAGCGAATCCCCAGCTTGAGTTCCAGAACCGGGATGACGGAACACAGATTGGCATTGCCGCAGCGCTCGCCCACCCCGTTCATGGTTCCCTGAATATGCCGCGCTCCGGCGCGCACGGCGGCCACGGTATTGGCCACGCCCAGCTCGCAGTCGTTATGGGCGTGAATGCCCACCACCGCGCCCGGCAGTTCCCGGACTGCTTCCGCCGTAATGGCGGCGATCTCTTCCGGCAGACTGCCGCCGTTGGTATCGCACAGCACCAGGGCGGAAGCTCCCGCTTCGTGAGCGCGTTTCAGCGCGGCCAGGGTATAATCCCGGTTCTCCTTCCAGCCGTCGAAAAAATGTTCGGCGTCAAAAAAGACCTCTTCCGCGCGGGAACGCAGAAAAGCCACGGAATCCCGGATGATGTCGAGATTGCGCGCAGGATCAAGACGCAGCGCGTCTCTGGCATGGCGTTCGCTGGACTTGCCGAAGATGGTCAGCACCCCTGCCCCGCAGGAAAGGAGCGCCATGAGCGTGGGATCGTTCTCGGCCGCATGCGACGGATGGTGCGTGCTGCCAAAGGCCGCAACCCTTGCCGTTTTCAGTTCACAGGCCGCGATCTCGCGGAAAAACTCGCTGTCCACGGGGTTCGCGCCGGGCCAGCCCCCTTCGATGTAATCCACGCCCAGTTCGTCCAGGCGCAGGGCGATCTTGACCTTGTCCGGCGTGGTGAGCTGCATGTCCTCGCACTGGGCGCCGTCGCGCAGCGTGGTGTCATAGAGCGCGTATTCCCTGCTCATGGCGTCACCGCTGCTGTTCTTCCACGGCGGAAAGACGGAGATTGAACTCCCTGTGCAGGGTCTGCACCGCCTTTTCCACTTCCCGCTCGTCGATAAGGCAGGAAATCTTGATTTCGGAAGTGCTGATCATGTTGATATTGATATCGGCCTGATGCAGAGCGGCGAAGGCGCGGGCGGCAACTCCGCTGTGATTGCGCATGCCGACGCCGATGACAGAGACCTTGGCCACGTTGAGGTCGGTTTCCACACATTCCCCGCCGATGGCGTGGCGCACCTCCTCCACAATGGCTTCGGCGCGCTTCACATCCTTGCGGGACACGGTGAAGGTCATGTCGGTAATGCCCTCGCGGCTGGCCTTCTGGACAATCATGTCCACCAGCACGCCCTTTTCGGCCAGCGGCACGAAAATCGCGGCGGAAATGCCGGGCTTGTCGGGAATGCCGCACAAGGTCACGCGGGCCTGGTCCTTGTCATACGCAATGCCCGAAACGAGCACCGACTCCATCATGTCATCCTCCTGTGTGACCAGCGTGCCGGGGTCGCTGCTGAACGTGGAACGAACCCGCACGGGAACCTTGTATTTCTTGGCGAATTCCACGGAACGGATTTGCAGCACCTTCGCTCCCATGGAAGACATTTCCAGCATCTCGTCATAACTGATGCGATCGATCTTGCGGGCTTCCTCGCACAAGCGCGGGTCCGTGGTATATACCCCGTCCACATCGGTGAATATGTGGCACTCCACGCTGCCCAGCGCGGCGGCCACAGCCACCGCCGAGGTATCGGAACCGCCCCGGCCCAGCGTGGTCAGGCGGCCTTCCGCCGTGCAGCCCTGAAAGCCGGCCATCACCAGCACGTCATACTTCTCCAGCTCGCGCCGGAGCATGGCCGCGTCAATGGACTGGATGCGCGCGCTGCCGAACGCGCCGTCCGTCAGCACGGGCAACTGAAAACCCAGCAGCGAACGGGCCCTGATGCCGTCGTCCTGCAGCAGCATGGAAAACAGCGCCACGGATTCCTGCTCGCCCGTGGCCAGCAGCACGTCCATTTCCGCCGGGTCCGGCTCATCCGACCACTGATGGGCCATTTCCAGCAAGGCATTGGTCCGGCCCGAGCGCGCGGAAAGCACGACGACGAGCTTGCGGCCTTCGGCCAGAGCTTCACGCACCTTGCCGCGTACCTTTTTCATGCATTCCAGATCGGCAACGGAGGTGCCGCCGAATTTCTGCACCAGAATCCGCATGTTGTTTGATCCCCGCTAAACTTCCTCCCCTCCGGGAAGACAGGATAAGGCTCATGCCCCGCGCATGGCGAAGCGCGATGACAGCACGGGCCGCAGGGCTTCCAGCAGGGCCGCCCCCGCCGCGCCGTGCGCCGTTATCACCGCTGACCGCTTCATTTCGCACGACTGCCCCGGAATGTCCAGATTTTCTCCCTGTCCGCCGCCGGATACAGGGCGCAGCTCAATATCCAGCCGGTTCTCCTCCCGCAGTCCGGGGGCGAGGTATTCCGGCCATTCCAGCACCAGCAGCGCGCCCTCGTCCATGGCGTCCGCCATGTCTTCCGGCAGTTCCCCCAGCGCCGCCGCGCCGGCATCCCCCAGCCGGTACAGGTCTGCATGCAGCAGGACGGGACGGGTGGGGTAGATGTTGCACAGGGTAAAGCTTGGGCTGGCGACCTCGGCCTCCCCTCCGCCGGGCAGCGCCGCCGCCAGACCGCGCGTCAGGGTGGTTTTTCCGCTGCCCAGCGCACCGCGCAGATACAGGGCGCGAAGCCCCTCCCACAGCGTGCCCCGGGCGTCGATCAGTTTTTCGCCGATAATCCGGCCCAGGGCTTCCGTTTCCCCGGCATTATCCAGCAGCCAGGCCATATGATGACTCCATCAGTTGAAGTATGCCCGCAGCTCATACGCCGCGCATGAAATCTCCATCTCCTCGCCGGGATGCGGAATGCCCATGGCCGCCAGCGCGACGGGCACGGCATCCGCGATCTCGCGCGGCCCGTTGCCACGTTCCGGCCACGTTTTTGCCAGTGCCGCCCCCGCCCGGGCATGAAGTTCCACTCCCAGCGCCGCGGCCGATGCCGCATCCCGGCCAGACGCCAGCAATGCGCCGATCACTCCCGCCAGCACATCGCCGGAACCGCCCACCGCCAGTTGCGGCACGGACCACGGCGAAAGACAGACCGGCCCTCCCGCCGCGCCGCTCAAGGAGCCTTCCCCCTTGAGTACCCAGCAGGCCGGAGCCAGCGCCCTCAACCGGGCATGCGCAACGAAACGATCCGCCTGCACCTCTGCGGCCGCCATGCCGAGCAGTGCGGCCGCTTCGCCGGGGTGCGGAGTCAGCACGTCGCGCGCGGTCAGCAGGCCGAACAGTTCCGGCTCCGCCGCCAGCGCGAACAGGGCATCGGCGTCCAGCACCAGCGGCGGCCGCCCCGGTTCCTCCAGCAGCGCCCGCAGAAACTCCCCCGCCCCGTTGTTCCGTCCCATGCCCGGGCCGATCACCACCGCCCCCCGCACACGACAGGCCGCAAGCGGATCGCGCAGGGCGGCCATCTGTCCGGCATGCCATTCCCGTCCTCCCTGCCCGGCAGGCAGAGAGTGGGTGACGGCTTCGGGCAGACCCGCGCGGATGGGGGGCAGCGCGCCTTCGGGAGCGGCCACGGCCAGCAGGCCGGC
>OLFV01000884.1_pt1 | contig 32219 bp, 19 predicted proteins | sample 1605551 | NCBI WGS metagenome assembly OLFV01 (sample SAMEA3888922, study PRJEB22519) | human gut metagenome | biome: human gut; feature: human-associated habitat; material: faeces | place: Denmark | collected 2011 | reverse complement strand
GACGACTCGTCATTCTACATTCTAACCAACAACCCACAACCAACAACCCACAACCCATTCACAAACTAACTTCTGCTCACCTGCAAGCCTTTATCGCTAAGCGTCATATCCACAAAGCGGGCGTTGGCATTCTGAGCATTGGCATTGAGAATCTGCCTTATGCGAGCAGCTGCCTCAGGGTCTTTTGCCACCATATACAGGTAACCGCCACCTCCAGCGCCAGGAAGCTTGTAGCCATAGCATAGGTCATCAATCATATCCGTAAGCTTTTGCACCGCAGCAGGGTTGGTTCCACTGTCGATAGCCTGATTTTGTGCCCACGTCTTGCGTATGGCACGTCCCAATCCCTCAAAGTCATTGCGCTGGATAGTCTCATAGAGATTGAGCGTATGAGCCTTCATCTCGCGGAGAATGCTTATCTCGTGGTGATTGTTGAGGAACATACGCCTTACTATTTCGGCAAGCAATGTCTTGGCAGTGCGAGTAATACCAGTGTAGTAAAGCAAGTGACATTGACGATATTCCGGCAGAGTATAAAGTTCGGAAGGAAGCCAATGCACCGTAGGACTTTGGTCAAAGCCACGCTTAGTCTGCAGAAGTTTGATGCCATGCAGCAGTCCGCCAAACTGATCCTGCCAGCCTCCACCAGTGGTAAGAAGCTGTTCCAAGACGAGAGTGCGGTGACCTATCTCCTGTTTGTCCCACATCAAGCCGCAGAAATCATTGAGAGCACCAAGCACTGTGCTCGCAAGCAGACTGCTTGTGCCAAGTCCCGAACCGGCAGGAATGGCAGAAAGCAACGTCACCTCTATGCCACAACCGAATGCAAGCAACTGCTGCTCAAGGCTTTCATATCTTTCCAATGAGAAATTGGGATGGAAACCAGCCAGTACGAGAGCGGCTTTCGGAATGGAGAATGGCGAACCGACATGATGGAAATCATATATTTCATCGTAGGAAGTCACTATTTCCGCAGCTCCGAGGTCAATGCTTCGCAGGATGATATGAGGCTCTTTGCATGGCTTGATGTACGTCTGCAGAGGAGGTTGACCATTGAGTTCTATCGCAAGATTTATCACATTGCCACCTTCCATAAGGCAATAAGGCGGAGTATCCGTCCATCCGCCGGCAATATCTATGCGCACAGGCGACCTTCCCCATACTATCTGGTCGCTATGAACAGACATTTTAGGCGATTGGCGCACGTTAAGCATCGGCGCAGTCAAGCCCTGACGGAGTATCTTGAATGCTTCCTGAGCCTCCTTTGAGTCGTCCTCGCCACGAAGACGCTTCACTTCCGCGCGGAACATATTGTCATGTATGCGTACAAGCAATGGATTATCATCGCTGATAGGCTTGGTCAATTCGATGTCGTTGGCTACAAACTCCTTCGCAGCATAGCCCAAATCAGTTTGGAAGAAGACGCTATGACGGTAGTTTTCTGCCATTGCAGGCCAGTCCTTTGCGCGGAAAGCCTTTCTCTGGGCGGTGAGACGACGCAGATTTGCCTGTGCAGAAATATCATCAGCAGACAGTCTGGTGGCGTTCTCCCATATCTTTCTGCCCTCTTCCAGAGCAGGCTCAAAGAGCATCCAGCGCAACACCTTCTCCATATCACGCTTATTGCAGACCAAAGGGAATATCTTTGCCGACTGCAAATCCTGACTACCAGTGATGCAAGGGAGGGAAGTGAAGCGACTAAGCATCCATTCCATGAAAGGAATGCCAAGGAATAGCGTCGCAATATCATTGATATTACCCCTGAATTTGTCGTCATAACCATACGGACGCACAGCATATTCCGACTCACCTACAGGCACAATGTCAATGCATTGACCTGGCATGAGATTGATTTGCCAGTCATTTTCAGGCACTCCGGTTATGACATTGTCGTGAGAGAGATTCCAGTATTTGCCCACATGACTATTCTCTATCCATATATTATGATTCTTGTCAGTCAGACTTATGTCGAGCACTGCATTCTGCACAAACATGGATGGGTGAGCCTTTCGTGAGTGGTGCATTATCTCGCGCTGGTCATTGACCGTGTTTTGAATGGCAAGCGTGGAGGAAAGAATCTCGTGAGTGGTGCCATAATGATAAAACTCACCGCCCGGCAATGGCAGTATTGCCACGCTCAACTGGCTGACTTCATCATCCGGAAGGGTAGGTGATGTGCCGAGACCACAGCCAAATTCGGAGTACATATCATAGTTTCTGATGCTTCCATCGGCATTCTTCGAACGCTTGCGCAGCACTTCTACAGCGCGATCAGACAGCAACCAGATGCCAATATCCGTCAGATAGTAGCTCGTATGAAGGAGTTCGGACAGCGTTTGCACGGAAGGCTTCTGCAGCATGCACTTCAATCGTCCCGGTTCATCATGAGATGAGACGAAGATACCGTGGTCCTTGGCGATTTCCGGACCGAGCCAAAGGCCATAACACACCACATCCGCATCGGGAATAGGCCCTAATGGCTGCGTGGCGCGGATGTAAACGTCGCCACTTACTATCATAGTGCGGAGACGATCAGGCGCTGCATCCATGATGCGCTCATAGAGAGGCACCTGCAATGACAGCAAATCCTGGGAGAGACGCTGACCCCTTTCCCATCTGAAGATAGGGACAGGAGTGAGTATCTTGCCCGAAGGAGCATAGGAAGGAAGGCGTCGGCTCTGTCCGCCAGCATGGAGAATAAGGCGCGTTTCCTTAGCAGAAAAGTGTGGGGACTTCTCATATTCTTGCAATAGCCACGTAGTTCCGCCGCCAGAGCCCAGTTTCTTTCCTACCGGGTCATTGGTACAAAACCATTCTTTCTCGCTTAGTCCAGTGACATCATGAAAGCAATCCACCAGATTTGGTGGGAGAGACAGTAGTTTTTTCATTCAGATTAGGGTGTTATTGTGGGGAGACAGGTCTCTATTTCGTAAGGTAATCTATCACCTTAATATTCGCTTTACGCAATGCTTCGCTTGCCTTTGACAAGTTGCGTCTGAATTCTTCGATGGTTTCAGCGCCATTATCACAAAGGTCTGTGACCGATTTTACAAAGAGGATAGGTTTCTGGAACAAAGAACATACGAAGGCAATAGCGGCTCCTTCCATATCTTTCAGTTGACCACCATTCGCCTTTATTATCTCAAGGTCGCATGGTTGCATATCAAGACTGGAACCAGTAGTCACCTTGCCAAGCTTCATTCCGATGGCAGAAGCCATCTCTTCCACCTTATTATATACAGGGTAGTTGCCCAAAGCTTGTGTTCCCCATTCGTCATCACCTGGCACACGACGGTCGTGGAACATCACTCCATTGCCGAGATATACGTCTGCAATGTCAGCTCCATCACTCATGAAAGCACCACAAGTGCCACTATTGATGATGATATCGGGATTAAGTCGCTGGATAGCAGCAAGCGTTGCAACACTTGCTGCCTCGCATCCTACGAGGTCAGAGCCATGCTGTTGACCGTTGAGCACTATGCTTAGAGTGGAATCAAGTATCTTGGTGGTGTATAATTTGCATGGTAATGGAGCAAAGAAATCTTTGATTTCCTCCACTCCGTAATGGTCTATGAAAGGCTGAGCTTCAGCCTGCATGGCTACGATATAGCAGATATTCATTTTGTTGGTTGTGGGTTATTGGTTGTTGGTTGTTGGTTTTTCTGCCGGTAATGTGGCTAATTTGGGGTACTAAAGGAGCACCAATCCGGCGAAGGCGGCGTAGAGAATCATCTTGATGGGATTGATTTTTACGAACTTCACTCCTATAAATGTGGCGACGAAGATGAAGACTGAGATGTAAAAATTCCATGGGTTATCGGGCGTGGAGAAATTCTCTTCGTTGCAGAGAAGCAAGGTTGCAGCGGCAAGAAGTCCAACTACGGCAGGACGTAAACCTGCAAATGCACTCTGCACACCGTCCTTATCCATATATTTTATAAACATTTTGCTGATGAGAATCATCAATACGAAGGTGGGGAAAACGAGGGCAAAGGTGGCTGTAAGCGAACCAAGTATTCCGAGAAAAGGATTGCTTGTGGCATTGAGTACGGCAGTATAGCCGCAGTAAGTGGCGGAATTGATACCGATAGGTCCAGGTGTCATCTGAGAGATAGCTACGATATTAGTAAACTCTGACGAAGTCATCCAATGGTGATTTCTCACCACTTCCGTTTGGATAAGTGAGAGCATACCGTATCCTCCTCCGAATCCGAAGAGGCCAATCATGAAGAATGTGAAGAAGAGAGTGATGAAAAGCATATTCAATACATATCTTTTTCTGATGTGAAAGCATTGGTATTAAGCGACGTAAAGCGCGCTTATTCAGTAGGTTTGATATACTGTCCATAGATAAATCCTCCTACCCCAGCGGCAATAATGATATAAATAGGATTGACGCCCAGTCCCCATATCAGCAACGCACTAATGATAGGAATCCAGCAAGTGAATACATTGATATTGGCACGGCGTGCAAGATTCCATGTTGGCACAGCGATGAGAGCCACTACAGCCGGTCTGATTCCAGCAAACATAGATGCTACCCACGGTATGTCCTGGAAGTGTCGGAAGAACATAGCGATGGCAAGAATGATGAGAAGTGACGGCAAAGCTGTTCCGAGTGCGCACCAGAAAGCACCCCAAGTCTTGTTGAGCTTATAGCCAATGAATGTGGATATATTGATGGCAAAGACGCCAGGGCATGATTGTGCCACGGCTATAAGGTCGAGAAACTGCGTCTTTTCTATCCATTTATGCTTGTCAACCACTTCTGCTTCGATGATAGGAATCATGGCATAGCCCCCTCCTATGGTGAAGAGACCTATGCGGAAGAACGTGGTGAACATCTTATAGAGAAGGTCTGACTGCTTTAATTGTTCCATCTTCGTTGAACTCTATTTTGTCAATACATACTTCACGATTGTAACCGGCTGACCATCCCATCTTCACACCGTCGGGACGAGCGAAGCGATGATATACTATGTACCATTCATCAGTGTCAGGCTTCTGGATGATAGCATGGTGTCCGGTGCCGAAAATCTGCTTTGAAGGGTCTTGAGAGATGACTATTGTCTTCTCGGTTTTGGCAGGTTTACCATCGCGGACGAATTCAGTAGGAGAGTCGCTGATAAGATAGCGCACACGATAATATGTGGAACGGGTGTCATTTTCCGACCACATGAAATAGTATTTGCCATCGCGATAGAATACATAGGTGCCCTCATTATAGTTGTATTCGCGCTTTTTGTTGCGAGGAATAAGCACCTTAGTATCCTTGATACTTGTCATATCATCGCCCAATTCAGATACTGCCATATATGAATTTCCCCAATATAGATAGTATTTACCGGTCTTAGGATCCTGAAATACGTCAGGGTCAATGACTTGTCCGCTCTGTCCTGCAGGCGCTTTGTCCAGCAACGGTTTGCCGATAGGGTCGATGAATGGTCCTGTAGGATTGTCGCTTACAGCCACTCCGATACGCTTTCCAGCAGTGAAATAATAGAAAGTGCGGTAAGAAATCTTCTTGGAAGGCTTGCCTTTCTTGTCTGCTTTGGCACGCTCAGCGGCGAGACGTGCCATCATTTCCGGTGTATTGCATATCTTGTCTTTCAGGTAAGCCACTTCGATAGCGCAAGGAGCCCATGCACAATCATTAGCCCAAGATACCTGATTGGAAGCAAGGTCGATGATAGTACCTTCCTTTTTCCATGATTTCATATCGTCGGAAGAGAACACTTTGAAGTCATGTCCCTTCCATCCCTCTATTCCATCGGTGGTAGGGTAGAGGTAATATTTTCCAGTCTTTTGTGAAAAAAGAATCTCAGGGTCGGCAAATCTACCCGGAATGACAGGGTTATTGCGATTAGGAGCAAGATGTTGTGCCTCTAATTTGTCGCTCCACGCCTGCAGACGGTCATACTCCTCCTTAGTGATACGCATGAAAGAGCCATGCTGCGGACCATTTACTCCCTCGATGTTCTGCGGAGAAGAGAAGTTGCGCATATACTTGTCTGCCTTGCAGATACGATAGTTGCGAGGACGGGAAGAATACTCTATGTAAGCAATACGCCAGGTGCTGTCGCCCACGAGTTGAAAAGCAGACACGCCCTCACATTTCTTATTTCCTTCGAAATTGACGAAATCCTTAGCGTCCGGCTCATGCCAAGGACCAGTAAGCGAATGGCTTGTGGAGGTGAAAAGTCCCGGTTGACCGCCTTCTTTCTTAATCATCATGTGGTAAAGTCCGTCAGCTGGCACGAAATTGATGTCTGCATCAATGGTGGCGTAGCCCCAATCGAAGAGCAATCGTGGCTGAGTCAGCGTGGTAAAGGTCTCATCAGCGTATGAGTAATACATCCTGTCGTATTTCTCTTCGTCACGATTCCAGAGGGAATAATATATGAAGTATCCGCCTTTCTTACCGTCCGGCCAAGTATAATCAGCGTCCCAGAATATCTGTGGTGCCCATACTCGATTGATGGTGCTCCAGTCTTTGTAAACAGAACGCTTGGAATCCTTGCCATCAGAGAAGATACTGAGTCCTTTTCGGAAGTCGAACGTGGTGGATTTCCAATGAATGAGGTCGTCGGAAGTGAGCAGATTGATGCCGTAGTTGTCCCATTCTGCTTTCTTTCCGAGTCGCTTAGTCATAGAATTTTTCATGTCTGTAGTCACCATGATGTAGCCTGAAAGGTCATGTTTCCTACATATATACGCGTCGCGTGTACCGCCTTCTATGCCAGCCATCTCGTGAGGAGAGAATATGGAGTCGCCACAAAGCAAGTCATGGAAGTGCATACCGTCTTCCGAAAGCGCGTATGCTGTCCACTGTCCACGGTCGCTCATGTGGCAATATAGATACCTGTCGCCCAGTTGTGGATTGCCTATCTGCTGGGCTTTTGACTCAATAAAACCAATACCAATAAGTGCAGAAGCACATAATACTTTGAGATAATTCATGTTATGATGTTGTTTGTAATCAATAAGGAAATGCCGAATAGCAGAAAAAACATCAGTAAACCTTTTTCGATTACAGGGAATTTAAAATCAGATGCAAAGGTAAGAAAAAAAATGATTTTCATCATAAAAAATCTCGGACAAAGATTAAAAATAATGTTAAAAAATAGCGGTATTGTTAAAAAAATGCCCGTTTTTCTTGATATAAATTTGTAAAACAGAATTTTTTTCGTAACTTTGCAATGAATTTTTGATTACCAGGTCCGTGCCAATCTATATTCATTTTGTATTTGAATAATGCGTTTTTTCTTGGAATACATTCTCTTTTTTGTATTTCATTGCGTAGGCGTAAACTGCGGACTTACGACCAATAAACAACTAAAGGATGAAACTTAAACAAAGATATACAGTCATAATAGTAAGTGTAATAATGATTCTTATCTCAGTGCCAGTATGTGCGCAGGACCTCCTTGCACGTCAGGCACCTATCGATCGTAGAATGCGAACAGTGGATACGCTCAGCATTCAGTCGGTCATCCAAAGAGAAATGGCAGAGAATCCTTCGGCACAGCTTTATGATGATTGGAATAATGTTTATGCACATCGTGCTACAGAGCTTCCGGATTCATTCCGTATCAATCTTAAAAACTTCTGTATGCCTACTACCAATCGTGTAATCACCAGTAAGATGGGACCACGCTGGGGCAGAATGCACAAGGGACTTGACATCAAAGTCTATATCGGCGATACTATTCGCGCGGCATTCTCCGGTAAAGTACGTATCAAGAAATATGAGAGAGCAGGCTACGGCAAGTACCTCGTCATCCGTCATAACAACGGATTGGAGACTATCTACGGTCACATGAGCGACTGGCTCGTGGAAGAAAATCAAGTGGTGAAGGCTGGTCAGCCTATCGGTCTCGGTGGCAACACTGGTCGTTCTACTGGTTCTCACCTTCATTTTGAGACCCGCCTCTGCGGTGTTGCGCTCAATCCTGCATTGCTCTTTGACTTTGTCAATCAAGACGTTACTGCAGACTACTATATGTTCCGCAAGGAAACATTCGAGCATGAGTCTGTAGCTATCAATAAGAATCTCGTTCTTGAAGGTGGTCGTTCTAACGAACTTGCTCAAGAAACTGCTAATAAGAACGGTAGAAACCGAAATGTTCGCGAGTTCTCAGAGACTAAATACCACAAGGTATCTGTAGGAGAGACTCTCACAAGCATAGCAAAACGCCGTGGTACTACCGTGGCACAGCTTTGCAAGCTCAATCATCTTACCCGCGATGTAAAGGTTCGTCCGGGACAGATTTTGAGATATTCTTAATTGTTTCCCCCTTTCATAATCAAATAACATTTCCGACCTGATCGAGACGTGAGTTTCTGTCAGGTCTTTTTTTTTGCCCTTAAAAAAGAGACAAAAGGCGGACTTGTAAAAGCTGAAAATGTCCTATTTTCCCGTTGATGGTATAGTATAAGGAAGCTATCTTGTAACTAATTGATAATAAGTGCGTTGTAAAAGTATAGTTTTTAGGGCGTAATAGCATAGCTTTTACAGTGTAATAACATAGATATTAGGAGGTAAAAGCTAAGATATTGCAACGTGAAAGCATAGCTATCATGAAATAATAGCTTTGAGATTACTGTTTTGTTCTATTTTTCCTACTTCGTTTTAGCTTAAGAAATCACAATGCAAGAAAGCGTGGTGGGGACTGAGTGATTATTTTGTTTGCTTGAGATAAGGTAGTATCAATAAAGTCCGAATTTACGTTAAATTGTTCAATATAAGCAGGTGATTTGTGACTAATTATTTCTTTTTTAAAGAAAAGATTTTGTATTGTCATTGATTTGCAGTACCTTTGTAGCGTATTTTCCCCAAAACAAGGAAAAGACATTGGCAAACATAAAGGCTGAAAGTAACTAAGTAACACATTATAACAAGTATCAATTATGGTTCTTTTCTTCAAGACCCCTACACAGAACATCATTGCGACTGAGATAAACCATCAGCCCAATGAGAGTGAGATCAACGAACTTTGTTGGCTTTACGGCAATGCTACATTGCTGGATGCAGAGACCTTGGACGGATTTTTCATCGGTCCACGCCGTGAGATGATTACCCCATGGAGCACAAATGCCGTGGAGATAACTCAGAATATGGCGCTTCAAGGAATATCACGTATCGAGGAATACTTCCCAGTGGCTACGGAAAATGCTGAGCATGACACAATGCTTCAGCGCATGTATAATGGACTTGACCAGAATATCTTTACTGTCAATATCCAGCCAGAGCCTATCAAGCACGTGGAAAACCTCGAAAAGTACAATGAAGAGGAAGGTCTCGCGCTGTCAAAGGAAGAAATCGACTACCTCCACAAGGTGGAAGGACAGCTCGGTCGTCCACTCACTGACTCTGAGATTTTCGGTTTTGCACAAATCAACTCTGAGCACTGCCGCCACAAGATTTTCGGAGGCACATTCATCATCGATGGTGAAGAGAAAGAGTCATCACTCTTCCAGATGATTAAGAAGACCACTAACGAGAACCCTAACAAGATACTTTCTGCCTATAAGGACAACGTAGCATTCTCTGCCGGACCAGAAATCGAGCAGTTTGCACCTGCTGACCACTCACAGCCTGACCTCTATCAGATAAAGAAAGTGAAGTCTGTCATCTCGCTCAAAGCTGAGACCCACAACTTCCCTACTACCGTAGAGCCATTCAATGGAGCTTCTACTGGTACCGGAGGCGAAATCCGCGACCGTATGGGAGGTGGTACAGGTTCATGGCCTATCGCAGGTACTTCTGTCTATATGACTTCTTACCCACGTAAGAACGAGAATGACTCTGTCAATGAAAACGTGCCTGCCAACACTCCAGCATGGTCTAACGAGAAGGATTGCCAGCCTTGGGAGAAGCTGATTCCTGTGCGCGAATGGCTCTATCAGACTCCAGAGCAGATCCTTATCAAGGCTTCTAATGGTGCAAGTGACTTCGGAAATAAGTTTGGTCAGCCACTTATCTGCGGTTCTGTCCTCACTTTCGAGCACAAAGAGGAGAACGCTAAGGCTTTAGAGACTTACGCTTACGATAAGGTTATCATGCTTGCTGGCGGTGTAGGTTACGGTGTTCAGCGTGACTGCCTCAAGGGAGAACCACAGCCAGGCAATAAGGTTGTGGTGATGGGTGGTGACAACTATCGCATCGGACTCGGTGGCGGTTCTGTTTCTTCTGTTGAGACTGGTCGCTATTCTTCAGGCATCGAGCTCAATGCTGTTCAGCGTGCAAACCCTGAAATGCAGAAGCGTGCATACAATGTGGTGCGTGCTCTCGGTGAAGAAGAGTCAAATCCTATCGTTTCTATTCATGATCACGGTAGTGCAGGTCACGTCAACTGTCTCTCCGAACTTGTAGAGGAATGCGGTGGTCTCATCCACATGGATAAGCTCCCAATAGGCGACAAGACACTTTCTGCTAAGGAAATCATTGCTAATGAGTCACAGGAACGTATGGGATTGCTCATAGATGAGGCTGCTATCGACCATGTAAAGCAGATTGCTGACCGTGAGCGTGCTCCAATGTACACCGTTGGTGAGACTACTGGCGACCATCGTTTTGCTTTTGAACAGGCTGATGGCGTACGCCCATTCGACCTCGCTGTAGAGCAAATGTTCGGCTCTTCTCCTAAGACTATCATGGAGGATAAGACCGTGGAGCGCAAGTATGACGTTGTATCTTACGACCTCTCAGGACTCTCTCAGCAATCTACTCTCAACAGTCAGGTGACTGATTATCTCAAGCAGGTGCTCCAGTTGGAGGCTGTAGCTTGTAAGGACTGGTTGACAAATAAGGTTGACCGCTGTGTGACTGGTCGTGTAGCACGTCAGCAGTGTCAGGGTGAACTCCAGTTGCCTCTCTCTGACTGTGGCGCTGTAGCTCTCGATTACACTGGTACTAAGGGTATAGCTACATCCCTCGGACATGCTCCACAGGCTGCGCTTGCTGACCCGGAGGCTGGCTCCGTGCTCTCTGTCGCTGAGGCTTTGACTAACCTCGTATGGGCTCCAATGGCAGACGGAATGGAGAGTATCTCTCTCTCTGCAAACTGGATGTGGCCTTGCCGCGCTCAGGAAGGTGAGGATGCACGCCTCTATAAGGCTGTAAAGGCACTCTCAGACTTCTGCTGCGAACTCCAGATCAATGTGCCTACAGGTAAGGACTCACTCTCTATGACACAGAAATATCCTGACGGAAAGAAGGTTATCGCTCCTGGTACTGTCATCGTAAGTGCTGGAGGTGAGGTCTCTGACGTCAAGAAAGTGGTATCTCCTGTAATCAAGGACGTAAAGGCTTCACGCCTCTATCATATCGACTTCTCATTCGATCAGCTCCAGCTTGGCGGTTCTGCCTTCGCTCAGAGCCAGGGTAAGGTGGGCAGCGACGTGCCTACTGTGAAGAATGCTGAGTACTTCCGCGATGCTTTCATCGCTGTTCAGCAGCTCGTCAACGAAGGTCTTATCCTCGCTGGTCACGATATTTCTGCCGGTGGTCTTATCACTGCACTCCTTGAGATGTGCTTTGCTAACACTAAGGGCGGTCTTAATCTCAATCTCGACAAGATCAATGGCGACGATATAATTAAGGTATTGTTCGCTGAAAACCCTGGTATCGTCATCCAGGTATCTGACGCTGACGCTCCACGCGTGAAGAAGATACTCGAAGATGCCGGCGTAGGCTATGCTAAAATCGGTACTCCTTCTGATGATCGCAACATCACTATCAAGCGTCATCAGAGCAATGCACAGGTGCCAAACTCTGAGATTGCAAACCGCGAACTTACTCTCGTATTCGACATTGACGACCTCCGCGATACATGGTATAAGACTTCTTATCTCCTCGACCGTCGCCAGTCATTCAATGGTAAGGCTGCTGAGCGCTTCGCAAACTATAAGAATATTCCTGTAGAATGGACATTCAAGGCTGACAAACTCACCAGAACTCCACGCCCAGAGGGCAAGCGTCCTATGGCTGCTATCATACGTGAGAAGGGTACTAACTCAGAGCGTGAGATGGCTTGGGCATTCTATATGGCTGGATTTGATGTCAAGGACGTTACAATGACTGACCTTATCTCTGGTCGCGAGACGCTGGAGGAGGTTAATCTCGTAGCATTCTGCGGTGGATTCTCTAACTCTGACGTGCTCGGAAGTGCTAAGGGATGGGCTGGTGCGTTCCTCTTCAACCCTAAAGCCAAGGAGGCTCTCGACAAGTTCTATGCTCGCAAGGACACACTTTCACTCGGTGTATGTAACGGTTGCCAGCTTATGGTAGAGCTTGGTCTTATCAATAATGACCACGTAGTAAGCAATGCTAAGGACTATGCCGAAATGCTCCACAATGACTCTCACAAGTTTGAGTCTGCTTTCGTTTCACTCACCATTCCTCAGAATGACAGTGTGATGTTCGGTTCTCTCTCTGGTCAGAAGATTGGATGCTGGGTAGCTCACGGAGAAGGTAAGTTTAACCTCCCTCTTGCAGAGTCAGAGTACAATGTAGTGGCTAAGTTCAATCACTCTGAATACCCTGCAAACCCTAACGGTTCTGCATACAATGTTGCTGCTCTTGCAAGCAAGGATGGCCGTCATCTCGCTATTATGCCTCACCCAGAGCGTACTCAGTTCCCTTGGCAGTGTGGCTATTATCCAGAGTCTCGCCGTCTCTCTGACGAGGTAACTCCATGGCATGAGGCATTCGTTAATGCTCGTCTCTGGATAGAAAAGCAGTAAAACGTACATAGAAATCCTCGCTATGAGGATATAATACCAAAAAGCCCCGCTTGAGAAATAATTGCTCAAGCGGGGCTTTCTTGTTTCTATTATTCAGCTTTTACAGTTGAAGAAACTGCTTTCCTCTATTGTATAGACAGCTAATTTCAATTACATTGTCAATTGTTATCTATTATATAGACAGCTAATTCCAATTACATCGTCAGTTTCTTTCAACTGTAAAAGGAGATTATAAAGGCACTATTGTCGAGGGTTAGTAACCGAATACTTCCTCAAGGCTTACGCGACGGATTGGTGCTATCTTCTCAAGACTCTTCAAATCAAGCTCCTTTTCATTGCCAAGAATGATGTAATGGAGAGGCTTGCCCTTCACATTCTGCTGCTCAAAGTTGAGAATATCCTGCATGGTGATGCCCTGCATAGCATCATATATGATACTGTTTATATCCTTATTCAAGCCGAGACGCTGTGATTTGATGTAGCTGCTGATGATGCCAGACTTAGTGGTGCGAGTAGCGGCAAGGCTCTTTATGATGCTCTGCTTAGCCACATTGAATGCAGATTCTGTCAAAGGCATGTCGTCAGTAATCAGTCGGAAGGTGTTGATACAGTCCATCATCTTGTCATTCTGTGTGATGATATGCTCCTGCCAGTATTCGCTGTCCTGCTTGCGCATAGGGAATTTGTAGATGGCATTGGCATTATAAGCCAGACCGCGAGTCTCTCGCAACTCCTGGAAGACGATACTGTTCATGCCACCACCAAAGTATTCATTGAATAGTTCGATGATAGGACAACGGCTGATGTCAGACTTTTTGCCCTCGTTGCTGTACATACGGAGGTATATATTGTTTGCTTCGTAAGGAGCAATGAGTACCTCAGGCTTGGTGGTAAGGTTCCAATTCCACTCCTTATTTACAGGAACCTTGGCAAGATGCTTGGCAGTCTTGTGGTTCTTAGTTATGACAGCATCGAGCTCTTTCAGGCTTAAAGGACCGTAATATACCACTGTATGCTCGAAAGAAGGTATCTCTTTGAGGAGGTCGGTGAAGACTTTAGGGTCGGTATTGCGAAGCTCTTGCTCGGAGAGAAGATTGGTAGCATCGCTCTTTGCACCGTGAAGAGCGTATGACCAGAGGTGATTGAAGCATGCTTTCTGTGACTGCTTGTCCTCAGAACGCTCCTTTAGGATGTTGTCCACTAACTGTCCATAGAGCTCTTTGTCTGCTTTTGCATCAGAGATGAAGTGCTCTAAGAGGCGAAGAGCTGCGGTCATGTTCTCCTGAAGACCTACGATTGAGATAGTAGTGAAGTCAGGTCTTACGCTAATCTTATAGTCACAAGCGAGCTTGTAGAACTGTTTCTTTATCTCTTCGTTGCTCATTTTGCTGGTTCCGAGCAATGGAACATAGTCATTCATGAGTCCATATTTTGCATCAGCACGGTCTCCGAAGGTATATCTGAAGACGAGTTGTCCTTGTTCTGCACGTAAAGTACAGGGAGTTTCTTCTTTGTCTCAGCCTTTGTGAGGTCTTTATCGAAGTCCACGAACTGTGGATGGATAGGTTCTACAGTCTCTTTTGATAGATTCTTGAGGTATTGAGAAGCCATATCGCGGTTTGAAGGGATAGGAGTTATGATAGGCTTTTCAATCTTCTTGATGTTGGAATCTTCACCTTTACGCTTGTAAGTGCATACATAGTTGTTCTTAAAGTGGCGGTTTGCGAATGCGATAACGTCCTCTTTAGTGATTTTTGACATACGATCGATGGCTTCAACGTGGTCTTTCCAGTTCAGTCCATTGATGAAAGCATCCACCATCATGCTGACGCGAGCTTCGTTTTCCTCAAGACTTTCCAGACGATTACGCTTCATATTGTTTATCGCACTGGTGAGAAGTTCCTCGTCCCATTCGCCTTTTTTAAGCTTTTCTATTTCGGCAAGCATGGCATCGCGAGCCTGTTCGAGGGTCTGACCATCCTTTGGATTAGCTCCCATAAGGAAGGTGGTGTAGTCCTTGAGCATCATACATTCGCTGTTAGACTCAAGCACTGCCATCTTTTGGTTGAGCTCTATGTCGATAAGACCGCACATACCATTGTATAATACGTTGTTTATCAGCTTGAGAGTGTCTATCTCTTGCGAAGAAGCACCGGCAAATCTCCATCCGAGAATCACGAGTTCCTGCTCTTGTCCCACGACTGTGGTGTCTCTTACCGAAGTAATCTCTGTCTGTGCAGGGAAATATCGAGGGGTGATATCATTGCCTTTCTGCCATGCTCCGAAATGTTTCTCGATGGTGGAGATCATCTTGTCGTAGTCGAAATCGCCCGCCATGCAGATAGCAACGTTGTTTGGACGGTAGTATTTGTTGAAGTATTTCTCTATTTCTACGATGGAAGGGTTCTTCAGATGCTCCTGAGTGCCGATGGTAGTCTGTGTACCGTAGGAGTGAGAAGGGTAGAGTTTAGCCATGAGAGCATTGAAGGCTTTCTCTCCATCATTGGCGAGAGACATGTTTTTCTCTTCGTAAACGGCTTCGAGTTCGGTGTGGAAACCGCGTATAACCATATTCTGGAATCGGTCAGATTGTAGTCTCAACCAGCGTTCTACCTCATTTGCAGGTATGTCTTCCATATAGCATGTGACATCGAAAGAAGTGTAGGCATTGCTGTTTTCACTGCCTATGGTTGCCATAATCTTGTCGTATTCGTTTGGAATATTATAGCGGGCAGCCAATTGTGAGACAGAGTCAATCTCGTGATATTTTATCTTTCTGGCATTAGGATCGGTGAGAGTGCGGTATTCCTCATAAAGGTCACGAATCTTATCGAGGTATGGTTTCTCTGCGGTGTAGTCGCTTGTGCCATACGATTTGGTGCCTTTGAACATGAGATGCTCCAGATAGTGTGCAAGTCCAGTGCAGTCAGCAGGGTCATTTCTATGGCCTGTGTTGACGGCGATGTATGCTGTTACTCTTGGCATTTCTGTGTTTTTTGAGAGATAGACCTTAAGTCCATTGTCGAGAGTGTATATGCGTGTGTGCATCGGGTCACCGCTTACTGTCTGATACTTGTAATCTTTTGCCCCTGCGGTCAGGGTACATAATGCGGCTAATGCGCCGATTATTGCTTTCTTCATAGTTATTGGATATTTGGGTATTTTGGTATTCTTGCTTCTTTTCTTGCTTATATCAGCCGGTAACGCGGCTGACACAGTGGCGGATTGCTTGTGCCTTTTGGGATGGATGGGCTGTTATTGGGGGATGGATTTGTGCCTTTTGGGGATGGATGGGCGGCTATTGGGGGATTATTAGATGGAGATGGTCTTTAGGAAATCATTTAATGTGTCGAGAGAGACGTCGCCCATGTTGTATTCTTTCTCTGCATCACGACGGATGGAAAGCAGCCATTCCTCACGAGCAGAGGCACATTCCTGGCGGATGGTATTGATGTCGGAGTCTTCCAGGGTGTCAATGCCATAGTGCTTGGTGATGAGATTGTAGGCGAATGCCCAGCGATAGGATTCGTATTGGTCGTGTATGTCGGCGAGACGATCCTCTAATGTCTGTATGTCTGTTATGTTTCCGCTCATGATGTCATTGTAGAGGACGTCTATTTCCGTGGCAGGAGCGAGCATTCCGGCAAGGTCAAGCCAATCGCCAGTGCCACTTGTGGTGGTAGGGAGCAGGGCTTGAGCATCCTTGAGGCTATCATATATGAACATCTTTATGGCAAGCTCGTAGAGCTTTATGCCCTTGGTGAGGGCATGATTTCTTATTGCTCCGCCGTCAATAGCATAGAGTTGGGTGTTCTTTCCCTGCACTTCTTGTATCTCATTCAGCAATTCTTTGCCTTTGATGCACTCGCTAATGGTGAGTGGGGAGAGCCAGTCGAAGTTGACAAGGCTTATTCTTCCTTCCAGTGCTCTCATGTCTCTCTTAGGCCATTTTGCCGTATCGCGGAATGTTCCCACAGTGGTGAGGTTGCGTCCTGGCACTACCAGCGTTGTCTCGCCTTGTGAAATGATGTAAGAGAACGGCAGATTGCGAGTGTCGGGGTGGCTCTGTATTTTTCCCATAGCCATGGAGAATAGGCCTATTTGGGCTGGCCACAGGATGTGTGCACCGCTTGCTGTCTTTGCGCCTCGGTGCATAGTGCCGTAGTGGATTGGTCCTATCTTGTAGGCATGGTTTGAGAAGTTGGTGCCCGAACCAGCGTTATAGAATGAGTATTGTCCACCTATCAGGAGGGAAGACTTATGATGACTGACGGAGAAAGGTCCGCAGAAAGCGGCGCATGACTCGCCATTGTCCATGTAAGAATTAGCAAAGAAGACGCTATTTTCCGACGTAAAGCCACGTCCCACATGACAGGCTTCGCCTACGAATGTGTCGTAAAGACGTGCAGCATCAGTTACGCTTGCGCCTGGCTGCATGATGACATTGTCGCATATTACGTCGTCGCCTATAAAGACATTGGCAGATTTATGCGAACGGAGAGTGCACTCTACGAGGCGTGATGCTCCGCTTATCTCGCAGTCGTTGCCTATGTTTACATTGGTCAACTCACGGCATCCAGTCACTGTGACGTTGTCTCCGATGGTGGTGCAGCGAGGTCGTGAGAGGCTGATTTCTTCGCTTATCATCTTTCGGATGAGTGATGTGAAGTCCTTATCGCCTTCGTATTGCATCATGACAGCTGCGAGCTGGGCGCTCAGTCCGGAGTACATCATGATGTTTCCATTGCCTGCTTCGTTCATGACACTTAGCACAGTGCCTTCACCAAATGTAGCAGACTCTGTGGTTTGGATGATTCCTACATTCTCTATGCGGCAGTTTTCTCCTATTTGCACCTCTCCTTCGAAATGTGCATTCCTTATCTTTGAGGTGTCAAATGATTCGGCTACGCTGAGTAGGCTCCAGTCTGTGGAATAGCAACCGTTGGCTTTTAGCTGGGCTATTTCTGTTTCTGTCAATTCACGATAGGTCATGGTTTTGTTCTTTTTTATTGTTATATCAGCCGGTAACGCGGCTGACACAGTGGCGGGTGCTTGATGAAGAATGAAGAATGAAGAATGAAGAATGGCTTGTGCGACCTTATTCTTCCTCGTAATCGGCGTAGAGGAAATCGTTGTATGGGTACTTCTGGACGTGCAACTCGCGCACCTTCTTATATATAATGCTGCGGAATTCCTCTATATTGAGTTTTTCTTTTGCTGAGATAAAGATGCAACCCCAGTTGTTTGGGTTCTTATTGTCATTGACTTTCGCCATCCATGTGCGCTTGAGTTCTTCGAGAGAGATTTCTGTTTTCTTCACAGGAGTGAGGTCATCTTCTTCCTTTTCAGTCCAGCTGTAAGCATCTATCTTGTTGAATACAATCATAGAAGGCTTGTCAGCACATTCAAGGTCGACGAGAGTTTTCTCCACAACCTTGATTTGTTCTTCGAAATCAGGGTGAGAAATATCCACTACATGAAGCAGAAGGTCAGCTTCGCGGGTCTCGTCAAGAGTGGATTTGAATGAATCGACGAGGTCTGTAGGGAGTTTTCGGATAAATCCTACAGTGTCAGCGAGCAGGAATGGAAGGTTATCCACCACGACTTTACGCACTGTAGTGTCGAGAGTGGCGAAGAGTTTGTTTTCTGCAAAGACCTCACTCTTAGAGAGCATATTCATGATAGTGGACTTACCTACGTTGGTATAGCCCACCAAAGCCACGCGAATCATTCTGCCACGGTTCTTTCTCTGTGTGGATTTCTGCTTGTCGATTTCCACGAGTCTCTGCTTGAGAAGGCTCATTCTGTTGAGGATAATGCGTCGGTCCATCTCCAACTGAGTCTCACCAGGACCACGAAGACCTACCGAACCTTTACCACCTCCAGAGCCAGAGCCGCCTCCTTGTCGCTCAAGGTGAGTCCAAAGGCGTTGCAATCGTGGAAGCATATATCGGTATTGAGCCAGTTCCACCTGCGTTTTAGCGTTAGCGGTCTGTGCTCTCATGGCGAAGATGTCGAGGATGAGGCTGGTGCGGTCGAGGATTTTCACTTTCAGTTCCTGCTCGATATTGCGCAACTGCTTAGCAGAGAGTTCGTCATCGAATATCACCATACCTACTTCCTGCCAAGGAGTGCCGTCAGGATGCAGTTCTTCATGCTCGGCTCTGTCTTCGCATTCTTCGATGTAGGCGCGTATCTCTTCGAGTTTTCCCTTACCCACGTAGGTCACCTGACTTGGTCCCTGTACCCTTTGGGTAAAGCGATGCATGACCACAGCGCCCGCTGTATCAGCGAGAAATTCCAGTTCGTCGAGGTATTCAGTGGTCTTTGCCTCGTTTTGTTGTGGTGTGATAAGGCCGACGAGTACGGCTGTTTCTACCTTAGCTTCGGATATTACAAATTCCTTCATACAGTTTCTTATGCAGTGTCTCCCGAGCGCCTTGCTTTTCGTTGCGATAACATCGCATTGCTAAGTCTGTGGGATAACAATGTCAGTTCTTTTTATTTTTGATTATAAATAGGCATGCAAAGATAATAATTTTCTTTCAAACGTAAAAGGATAAAGGCTTAATTAAATGCTAATTGTGGCGGATTTTTTGTTAAGGATTAAATAAAAGAGCTTATTCGTGGTTAAAATAAATTAAACGAAGTAAACATTATGTTGTTTTCTTCCGTCATATAAATAACTTTGCAGACGTAATGCAAGAGATTGGAAAAAATATAAAACGACAATAATTATGAAGAAAAATCTTATCGTTGTGGCATTGGCTGCTGGATGTATGCTGATGTCAAGTTGTGCTCTAAAGAAGGATTTGGACAACTGCCGCATGGAAAACAACACCTTATCAGGCAAGTATCAGGATGCAAGAGAGCAGCTTGCTTCCGCTAATGCGCGTATCCAGAGTCTGGAAGAGCAGTTCGCTACTGCCCGTAAGGGAAATGACAAGCTTCAGGGAGCGCTCAAGGATATGCAGAGTTCGCTCAATCAGAGCCTCTCAAATGCCAGCTCTAACAATGTGAACATCTCAAAATTGGTGGATCAGATCAATGAGTCAAACCAGTATATCCGTCACCTTGTCGATGTAAAGACCAAGAGTGATTCGCTCAATCTCGTCCTTACCAACAATCTCACCCGCTCACTCTCCAAGGAGGAACTCAAGGAAGTCGATGTACAGGTGCTCAAGGGCGTAGTCTATATCTCCCTTGCTGACAATATGCTCTACAAGAGTGGTTCATACGAAATCAATGACCGTGCAGCAGAGACACTCTCAAAGATTGCAAAAATCATCACCGATTACAAGGATTACGACGTGCTTATCGAGGGTAATACCGACGATGTGCCAATCCTTCGTGAGAACATCCGCAACAACTGGGACCTCTCTTGTCTGCGTGCATCAAGCGTAGTGCAGTATCTCCAGACCAAGTTTGGCGTTGATCCAAAGCGTCTTACAGCAGGTGGTCGTGGTGAATACAATCCTATAGCATCCAATAGTACTGCTGTTGGCAAGCAGCGCAACCGCCGCACCCAGATTATCATCACTCCAAAGCTTGATGAGTTTATGGAGCTGATTGGTCAGGCACCAGAAGAGTAAAGCTTGACGAAGTCCTTGGACTATAAATAGAAACTGACAACTGCCTGAAAGACAGTGCCCGAAAGAAGTGGAACGAAGCAAGAGGCTTAGCCCTGCATTCCATGAATAAGGCATTGCTTTTCAGGCAGTTTTCGTTTTGCTTACGGAAGGATTTTAGTCAAATATGATAATGAAAATGTATCTGGGAAAGCCTTTGGGAAATGAAAATAAATGAGAAAAAAGACAGCGTTAAATAGTGTTGCACCGTGTTAAAATGAAAACGAAAACAATGCAGACCTGACAAGGGAAAAATGAAAGTAGAAGGGGAGAAAAAAGGTGTTGTTTCCATGTTTTTGAGTGAACGGAGAGTGAAAGCATAGATATTAGGATGCAATATCTATGATATTAGGAGGTAAAAGCTAAGCTATTGGAAGGCAAAAGCTATGCTAAAATGGGCTAAAAACTATGCTTTTGCAGTTGGATTCCTTTGTTTTTTTATTGCTGATGTTTTGTATATTGCTGAATGTTAGTGCGTTGCAAAAATGAGAATGCTTGGCGTATTTGCGAATAATATTTTTGAAATTTCAAATACTTCACTCAGTGTGTTAAAAATGATAGTATAATTGCACATTACCACAAATGCAAATATACAGCATAGAAACCTTTCTCCGCAAAATGAAAGCACAGCCGTCTTGCGGTCTTTTTTTCTGACAGTACGACCCTAAAATCCATGTTTTCAGCAAAAGAAAAATGCCATTATACCTCCCTTACCTGCTGGGGAGTCAGTCCGGTGTGCTTCTTGCAGTATCGGCAGAAGAAGCTGACGTCAGTGAAATGGTATTCCCATGCTAATTGCTTGATGCTCAAACTGGTGCGCTTGAGCTGCATTTTCAGTTGCAGGATAGTGTACTGGTCGATGATGGCCTTAGGAGTATGCTCCGTCACTTGCTTTACAATGTTAGTAAGATACTTCGGTGTGATGTTCATTTTTTCAGCATAATAACCCACGTCGCGTGATGTCTTGTACTCCCTTTCCATGAGCATCATAAAGTCATTGAAGAGCTCTCTGACCCTATAAGATTTCACTTCATCCGCCCTAAACTGAGGATTTCGCTTCAGATATTCATGAAATCCGATAAAGAAAGCTTTGAGTTGGCACAGCACGAGTTGGGAAAGGCAAGTGCAATCCGACTGTTGGAAATATATTTTCAGCAAAGAAAACATTGCGTCAATGATATTCGTCACCACAGGAGAGTCTTGCCTGCATCTGTCCTCACGCAAAGAAGAATATACTGTATGCTCCATTTGCAGACTCGCTTCCCTCAGTAATGCGGTGTCATATTTCAGCATCTCCACCTCAAAAGCGGTGGAGGAGAGCGGCGATTTCAGTTGGACGACGTCATTTGGAAATAATGTTATGACAGTTTTTTCAGGGAGATTCCAGTCTTTATAGTTTACGTTGAGCACGGCATTGCCTTTTCTGCAAATCAGAATGGCACCATAGGTGAGCACTTGCGGCTCGTGCTTCCACTCTTCCAGACTTGTAAGGAAGAGACTTGACTCATGATTATTGTTTAATTCTTGTAGGAACATCGTATGGTTGTGTCTTGCTGTTTTGTATTCTCCAGCCATGCTGACGGCAAGAGAAAAGTAGGCTATAGGATGGACTTAGCGAATGTGGTAGTTCGCTTTTTGGTTGCAAAAGTACGCATTTTACACGATAAAAAGGAATATATATTCCCAAAAAGTCCATTTTGTGCGTATTTTTTATAATAATGGAGTAAAGGAAAGTCCGTACCTTTGCAGCCGAAAAAATCAATCAGTAAGGATAATGATAAAGAACATCATGTTAGCAAGTCTCCTTATGACAGGAGGCTTTTTCCCGGCTTTCGCGCAACGGCAGATGAGCATAAGCCAACTATTCGGGAAGATAGAAGAAAACAGTAAAGCCCTGCTTGTCAGCAAATCCGGCGTGGAGTCGGCACAACTGGGCGTAGAATCAGCAAAGAGCAAGAGGCTTCCGGACGTAGATGCTTCGCTGTCATTTAGTTATATAGGTAATGCTCTGATGACCGACCGCGACTTTTCCGATGTTCAAGGACTCCGCTCGCCACATTTCGGCAATGATTTCTCACTGCAGGTGCAGCAGGTGGTCTATGCCGGAGGCGCAATAGATGCCGGAGTGAAGCTTGCAGAATTGGGACAGAAAGCGGCTGAAACAGGAGTAAGGCTGACCCGTCAGCAGGTGAGATTTATCGCTTTAGGGCAGTATCTCGACCTTTACAAGACCGATAACAGAATAAAGGTGTATAATAAAAACATCGAACTGACTCGCCGTCTCATCGCCGACATCAAGGAGAAGCAGGCACAGGGAATGGCGCTAAAGAATGACATTACGCGCTATGAACTGCAGATGGAGAGCCTGAAACTGGGACTTGTGGCTCTCAAAAACAATAGGAAAATACTCAATCATCAGCTCTGCAACACTCTCGGAATGGATGATACAGAGGAAATAATGCCCGACACCACCGTCGCCCAAGCACTCTATCCTGACGATAATGAGGCGTATTGGCAGACAGAAGGCGTGATGAACTCGCCCCTGTTGGAGCAAACTTCCACCGCAGTGCAGATGGCAGAGCAGAAAGAGAAGATAGCCAAGAGCGACCTTCTGCCCAAAGTAGCATTCGTGGCGGCAGACAATTTCAATGGTCCGGTGCTCTTTGAGCTGCCCCCAGTCGATAAAAATCTCAATGTATGGTACGTCGGAGTAGGCGTGAAGTACAGTCTCAGTTCACTTTTCAAGAGCAACAAGCGCATCAAGCAGTCGGCAGTAGAGACCCGTCATGCGAGAGAAGCCCATGCAGTACAGGCGGAGCAGTTGAGCAATAACGTGCAGGAAGCCTACGTGCGTTACCGTCAGAGCTACGTCGAACTGGAGACGCAGGAGAAGAATGTGGAACTGGCACGTCAGAATTATGATGTGATGAATGCCCGTTATCTCACGCAAATGGCGCTCGTGACCGATATGGTGGATGCTTCAAACCTCTTGCTCAATGCCGAACTCAGTGAGGTGGATGCCCGCATCAATATCGTGTTTGCATATTATCGTATGAAGTATGCTGCTGGAGTAATATAATCAATCGACAAAACCTCAAGCGTCCTTTCTCAAGAAGTCGCCACTGTGCCAACGGCTTTTACCGTTGGATAACAAGAAAACAACAACAACCCCCCAACAAGACAATGAACAAAAAAGCAATCAAAAGAACATACAATGTGATAATAATCCTCGTACTCTTAGGAGCAGCCACATGGTGCTTCAGCCATTTCGTACACGGAGGAAACGTGGAATATACAGACGATGCGCAGGTGCATCGCCACATTTCCCCTATCAACACTCGCGTGATGGGCTTTATCAAGGAAATAAGATTCGAGGAATTTCAGCATGTGAAGAAAGGAGATACCCTCGTGATAATCGAGGATGCAGAATATCGTCTGCAAGTGGCGCAGGCAGAAGCAGGCCTTCGTGGCTCTAAATCATCATCATCAGTGGTGTCAGCAAGCATGGGAACCACTGACAGCAACGTGAGAACAGCGACTGCAGGAATAGAGGAAGCACGCGTCGATATGATGAATGCCAAGCAGGATTTCGACCGCTTTGCCGCATTGATGAAGAAAGATGCCGTCACCCGTCAGCAGTATGACAATGCCTATGCCCGCTATCTTGCCGCCAAGGCACGCTATGAACAGGCAGCAAGCCGAAAGCAAAGCGCCAATTCCGTCAAGAATGTGCAGACACATCAGTTGGGCGGAACACTCGCAGGAGAGAGCGTTGCCGAGGCACAACTCAATCTGGCACGCCTCAATCTCTCATATACCGTCATCGTGGCAACTTGCGATGGCGTGATGGGAAGAAAGGATATCAATGTCGGACAACTGGTGCAGCCAGGTCAGATGCTTGCCCGCATCGTGGATGATAATGACATCTGGGTAGTGGCAAACTACCGTGAGACGCAGATGAGCGGCGTGACGGTAGGCAAAGAAGTGGAGTTTACAGCCGATGCCATACCCGATGTGGTATTCCATGGCAAGGTAGAAGCACTGTCGGCAGCGGCAGGTTCTGCTTATTCCATGATACCAGTAGATAATGCTACCGGCAATTTCGTCAAGGTAGAGCAGCGCGTTCCAGTGCGTATATCCCTCACTAAGGACAATCGTCCCGAGGATGTGGCATTGCTTCGTGCCGGTCTGAATGTAGAAACAAAAGTGCTTAAGTAATGGCAGGACCTCCAATGCTGCAAGGCCCCTTTAGGGTACCTTCATTCAATAGTTACGTTCCCCGCCGCCTCCAGCCGTGGATTTATCTGCTTTTCGCATTCATATTCCAGCTCTCAGGAGGCATATATGGCGGAGCAATGAGTCATGTGATGGGAGAATACAGTCTGATGAGGGAAGACGTTCTCATGGTCATCATGTGCAATGTGGTAGGCGTCGCGATGCCTTTCCCTTTCCTCTTCAAGATGAAATTTCGCTTTACCAACCGCAACCTGCTTCTCAATGCGGCGCTGGTAATAGCCGTATGCAATGTCCTTATCGTCTGGACAGAGTCGCTTCCCGTGATGTGTGCCCTCTCGTATATTGCCGGTTTCTTCAAGCTTTGCGGCACTTTCGAGTGTATGTCAAACATACAGTTGTGGATGACGCCAAAGCGCGACTTCACCGTTTTCTTCCCTTTGCTCTATTGCATAGTATTGGGAAACATCGCATTGTCGCCGTGGATAACCGAACACCTTATATATATATATCAGGATTGGCGCATCATCAACTGGACAATGGCAGGGGCAATGCTCACCGTAGCCCTCGTGGTCTATGTGACGACCCATGACTTCCGCTTTATGAAACCTTTGCCTTTCATCAGCGTGGATTATCTCGGATGCCTGCTATGGTCGGCTTGGATGCTGGAGTTTATTTTCTTCTTCAACTATGGAGAGTATTATAATTGGTTGGACAGTAAGGTGATGCGCATGGATGTAGTGCTCTTTTGGGTGACAGGATATTTCTGTATCAGCCGAATGATGCACATACGCCATCCGTATATCTCACCCGAAGCATGGCGTTACAAGCGCCTGATTCCGCTGCTGATACTCTTCGCCTTCGTGGAGTTTATGGGCAGTACGCCAAAGGTTTTGCAGACTGCCTTCACAGGAGGAGTGCTCCATTTTGGCAATCTCACTACCAATGTGCTCAACGTAGTGGAGTGGGGCGCAGTCATCATGGGGTGCCTTTTCTGCCTGTTATGGTGCAAAGTGCTGCACTGGAAATACACCCGTCTGCTGACAATAGGCGTTGCCGCAATGGTGGGTTATCCGGTAATGATGTATTTTCTCATCGACCAGGGACTGCCTATCGAGCGACTTTATCTCCCTACAGCGCTGAGATCATTCGGCAATGCCATATTCTTCTGTATGCTGACAGTGTATCTCGAAGAACTGATGCCGTTCCAGCATTTCTTCATGGGCTTGACTATGGCAGGAATAATCCGCAATGGTCCAGTGGCAACGATGTGCTCCGGACTCTTCAGCTTTGGCATACGCCACCAGATGGCGGACAATATGGCGCGAGGATTGCCTTATGATGCTACGCAACTGCTGATGATAAGCGTGCGCCAACTCTATGGCATTACCTGCCTCATAGGCATTGCTGTGCTTTTGATATTCCTGATTTGGGACATAGAACCAGTGAGAAGTACACTCAAGAAGATGCCTTCATGGAATTTCGTAGGCAAGAAGATGAAGAGGCGTGCCAAAAAGGAGAGACGATGAAAGCCATGCTGACAGGAGACTCTTGAAATGTGAAAATAGAGGAAAAAGCATAGTTTTTCCCAAATATTATTTGCCTTTAATAAATTATTTTGTATCTTTGCACGGTTAAGTAGGTAATCGGAACTATTTTTATAATTATCTATTCATTATCAAAATATTTTTGAATACCTACCGAAGTGACTATTTTATTAAATCAAAAACATAGAAATAATATAGTATTATGGCAAATCCAGAATTCAAGTACGCTCCAATGTTCCAGTTGGGCGAAGACAAGACAGAGTATCGCCTTATCTCAAAAGAGGGCGTATCTGTAAGTGAATTTGAAGGCAACAAGATTCTCAAGGTGTCTCCGGAGGCTCTTGAACTGCTCACCACACAGGCTTTCCACGACGTAAACTTCATGCTTCGTCGCGAGCATAATGAGAAGGTGGCAGCTATTCTCTCTGACCCTGAGGCTTCAGAAAATGATAAGTACGTGGCACTCACCATGCTCCGCAATGCAGAGGTGGCTTGCAAAGGTCAGCTCCCATTCTGTCAGGATACAGGTACTGCTATCATCCATGCAGAGAAGGGCCAGCAGGTATGGACCGGATTTGAGGATGAAGAGCCATTGGCAAAGGGCGTATATAATACATATACCACCGACAATCTGCGCTATTCACAGAATGCTCCGCTCAATATGTACGATGAAGTGAACACCCGTTGCAACCTTCCAGCACAGATTGACATAGAGGCTACACAGGGAGCAGAGTACAAATTCCTCTGCGTAGTAAAGGGTGGAGGATCTGCCAACAAGACTTATCTCTATCAGGAGACAAAGGCTCGTATCCAGAATCCTGGCACTCTCGTTCCTTTCCTCGTGGAAAAGATGAAGAGCCTCGGCACTGCCGCTTGTCCTCCTTACCATATCGCATTCGTCATTGGCGGTACTTCTGCTGAGAAGAACCTTCTCACCGTGAAGCTCGCTTCTACAAAATATTACGACGCTCTGCCTACTACAGGCGACGAGACAGGTCGCGCTTTCCGTGACGTAGCCCTCGAAGAAGAGCTTCATCGCCTCACACGTGAGGAGATAGGTTTCGGTGCTCAGTTTGGCGGAAAGTCATTTGCACACGACATTCGCGTAGTGCGTCTCCCACGTCATGGTGCTTCTTGCCCTATCGGACTCGGCGTATCATGCTCTGCAGACCGTAACATCAAGGCAAAGATCAATGAGGATGGTATCTGGATAGAGAAGATGGACGACAAACCATACGAGCTTATCCCAGAAGAACTGCGTCAGGCAGGCGAGGGCGATGCTGTGCAGATCAATCTCGATCAGCCTATCGCTGAGGTATGCAAGGAACTGAGCAAGTATCCTGTTTCCACCCGAGTAAGCCTCAATGGCACAATCATCGTGGCTCGCGACATCGCTCATGCTAAGATCAAGGCTCGTCTCGATGCTGGGGAAGGTATGCCTCAGTACTTCAAGGATCACCCAGTGCTCTATGCAGGTCCTGCAAAGACACCAGCTGGAATGCCTTGCGGCTCAATGGGACCTACCACTGCTAACCGCATGGATCCATACACAGATGAGTTCCAGGCAAATGGAGGCTCACTGATAATGATTGCTAAGGGCAACCGTACACAGGTCGTTACAGACGCTTGTAAGAAGCATGGCGGATTCTACCTCGGAAGTATCGGTGGTCCAGCAGCTTATCTTTCATCCAGCAATATCAAGAGCATCGAATGCGTGGAATATCCAGAGCTTGGTATGGAGGCTGTGTGGAAGATTCGCGTAGAGAACTTCCCTGCTTTCATCCTCGTAGATGATAAGGGCAATGATTTCTTTAAGCAATTCTAAATAAGATAAAAAGCGAAGGGCGGAATATGTCTGTTTCTGCCCTTCGCTTTTTTGTTTTTGGTTGTCGGTTGTTGGTTGTGGGTTGTTGGTTTTATAGTGAGATAAACAATAATACCCACAACCAACAACCCACAACCAACAACCATAAAAAAAGCCCCTGTGCCAACGGCTTTTACCGTTGGATGTCCACCAAAAACTGCCAACCAAACATCCATCTCCATCTCCGAGATATAATTATGAATATTCTCTTCAATATAGATTACCACCTTTCCTACGGTGAGGATATGATTATCAATGTCATTGCGCCAAACGGACAGGTCCGAGCACAGCGAATGTCTGTCACTAATGACGGCAAGGTCAATGCGTTGCTACGCATATCTACCGACGGAATAGACCGCCTCGACTATTATTATACCGTAGAGCGAGCAGGACAACCGACACGCTCGGAATGGACTTCTCAGCCGCATCGACTCGACCTGAGCCTCACCGGTGTGCATCAATACACTACCAATGACATCTGGAGAGAGATGCCAGAAGACTCATATCTCTATACTGCGGCTTTCACAAAGTGCGTAAATCGACGAGAAAAGAAGCAGGAATTTAATGCTCCACCAGCACAGACTATACTGCGAATGAAGGTGAGAGCACCGCAACTGCGTGGCAATGAGCGCCTCGTGCTTGCGGGTAATGAGCCTATACTCGGTGAGTGGAACCTCGATAATGCCCTCCCTATGACGGAGATAGCGCCAAATGAATGGATTGCGGACATTGATGCAGAGAAAATAAAGGGCAACAGTTTCGAGTATAAATTCGTGGCAATAGCGGATGAGACCGATGATACCGCAATGCGATACGGCAGTCATCATGCCCCACTTTGGGAAACCTGTTGCAATAGAGTGATGGAAGTGCCGGTGTTGCGCCGTGGCGAAATAATGGAGAAAGAACATTCGCAAGCCTTCTTTGAGATAGTCAATCCGCGCCTTGCAGGTACACTTGTGCCTGTATTCTCACTGCGTTCTGAAGGAAGTTTCGGTGTTGGCGACTTCGGAGACCTTCGTCTTATGATAGATTGGGTGGCTTATACAGGGCAGCGCGTGCTCCAGATATTGCCGATAAACGATACTACTGTCACGCATACATGGAAGGATTCATATCCATATTCCTGCATCAGCATCTTCGCTTTGCATCCGCAATATGCCGATTTTCGTCAGTTGCCAGCGCTGAAAGATAAAAAGAAAGCAACGGAATTTGAGGCTTTAAGAGAAGAATTAAATGTGCTAAAGCAGATAGACTATGAGCGCGTAAACAAAGCAAAGCGTGAATATCTCCGCCTGATATTTGCCCAAGAAGGGCAGAATATGCTGGCTTCGACTGAGTTTAAGCGCTGGTTTGCCGAAGAGCAGCATTGGCTTGTGCCTTATGCTCAATACTGCGTACTGCGTGATATCAATGGAACTGCCGATTTCTCACAATGGAAGGATCATCACACATGGAATGAAGAGGATCGTAATAGCCTTGTTTCTCCACGTACCAAAGCCTATAAAGAGGTGTCATACCATTATTTCGTCCAGTTTGTCCTTGCCCGTCAGATGCAGGCAGCGCATGAATATGCCCGTCAGAAGCACGTTATCCTAAAAGGAGACATACCTATTGGGGTCAATCGACATGGTTGCGACGTATGGCAGGAGCCACGTTACTTTAATCTTAACGGTCAAGCAGGAGCGCCGCCCGACCCATTCTCTGCCGAAGGACAGAATTGGGGCTTCCCTACATACAACTGGGATGCCATGATAGCGGACGGTTGCAGATGGTGGGTGCGTCGCTTTCAGAATATGCAGAAGTACTTTGATGCCTACCGTATCGATCATGTGCTGGGCTTCTTCCGCATTTGGGAGATACCAGTGGAAAGCGTTCACGGACTGCTTGGGCAGTTCCAGCCTTCGCTTGGCTTCACCCGTGCAGAGATAGAGAGCTACGGACTGATGTTCAGGGAGGACTTCTTCTGCCGCCCTTACATCACGGAAGAAGTGCTTTCGCAGGTGTTTGGCGACCGTGCAGAGCAGATTGCACATACCTATTTCGAGCCTTTCCAGGGACCGTATCTCCGCTTCCAGAAGGAATATGACACACAATGCAAGATAAAGGAAAAGGTGGAGGACGCTGATCTCCGTGAAGCCCTCTACTCACTCGTCAGTGATGTGCTCTTCCTTCGTGACCATAAGAATCCAGAACTCTATCATCCTCGCATCTCAGTGCAGTATGATTACATCTATCACCAGCTTTCAGAGGCAGACAAAGCAGCCTTTAACCGCCTCTATGACGATTATTTCTATCATAGAAATACGCACTTCTGGTATCGTGAAGCGATGAAAAAGCTGCCACGTCTCATAGAAGCTACTCGTATGCTGGTATGTGCCGAAGGCCTTGGAATGGTGCCCGACTGCGTGCCTTGGGTGATGAACGAACTGAAAATCCTGAGCCTTGAGTTGCAGAGCATGCCCAAATCGGTCACCACGCGTTTCGGACATCTCAGTCAGAACCCCTATCGCTCAGTATGCACCATCTCCAGCCATGACATGCCTACGCTCCGCCAGTGGTGGGACGAGGATTATGAACGTACGCAGGATTACTATAACTCCATGCTCCACCGTGAAGGACCGGCACCACATCCGCTGCCGGGATGGCTTGCCAAGGACATCATAGCCCGTCACCTTGATTCGCCGTCGATGCTCTGTATATTGAGCGTTCAGGACTGGTTGGCTATGGACGAGCGTCTGCGTCTGCCCGATGCCGATGCCGAACGCATCAACATCCCTGCCAATCCCAAGCACTACTGGCGTTATCGCATGCACCTCAACATTGAGGACCTCATTGCTGACAGCAAGTTCATTGACGACATAAGCACGCTCGTCGGTCAGGCGGGAAGATGACAAAAAAAGACTGGAAGTAAAAACAAGTATAATAAAAAAACATATACCAGAATGCTGAAGAAATATATATTGTTGTCGGCGTTGTTGCCTATGATGGCTACAGCCCAGACTGTAAAGTCGCCTAATGGCGATGTGGAGCTGACATTCTCGCTCTCAGACAAAGGACAGCCCACATACGAAATGTCGTACAAGGGCAAACCCGTGGTCAATCCGTCGCACCTTGGACTGGAACTCGCCAAGGACAAACACGCCTCCAAGGGAATTGACGAGACCGACCTTATGGACGGTTTCAAGATTAAGGACACGCAGACATCCACTTTCGACGAGACATGGCGACCTGTATGGGGCGAAACTGCCACCATACGCAACAACTACAACGAGATGGCGGTAAACCTGCACCAGCCGTCGTCAGACCGCGACATCACCATACGTTTCCGTGTGTACGACTATGGTATGGGATTGCGTTATGAATTCCCGCAACAGCACGAACTCAACTATTTCGTTATAAAGGAGGAACACACGCAGTTTGCGATGAGCGGCAACCATACCGCTTACTGGATTCCCGGCGATTACGACACGCAGGAGTACGAGTACAACATCACTCCGCTTACAGGCATCCGTGAGGTGATAGCCAAGAACCGTGAGTCATACAAGAGCAACTCGTCCACCACAGTATTCTCCGACACAGGCGTTCAGACATCGCTGCAACTGAAGACAAAGGACGGGCTCTACATCAACATACATGAGGCTGCCTGCTTGGATTATCCGACAATGCACCTCAACCTCGATGAAAAGACTTTGACCTTCGAGTCGTGGCTTACTCCCGACGCCGTAGGCCGTAAGGGATTCATCCAGACACCCTTCAACACACCTTGGCGTACTGTAATGGTGAGCGACGATGCCCGCGACATGCTCTCGTGCAAGCTCACTCTCAACCTCAACGAGCCATGCAAGATAGCGGACACATCGTGGATTCATCCCACAAAATACTGCGGTGTGTGGTGGAACATGATTGTCGGTACAAAGACATGGAGCTACACCAACGACCTGCCGTCGGTTCGTCTCGGCGTTACCGACTACAGTAAGTGCAAGCCCAACGGCACTCATGGAGCCACTAACGAAGAGGTGAAACGCTACATCGACTTCGCTGCAAAGAACGGTTTGCAGGAAGTGCTGGTGGAAGGATGGAACGAAGGATGGGAAGACTGGTTCGGACATCAGAAGCTCGATGTCTTCGACTTCGTCACACCATATCCCGACTTCGACATAAAGATGCTCAACGACTATGCCCATTCTAAGGGCGTTA
>OLFV01000881.1_pt1 | contig 32247 bp, 28 predicted proteins | sample 1605551 | NCBI WGS metagenome assembly OLFV01 (sample SAMEA3888922, study PRJEB22519) | human gut metagenome | biome: human gut; feature: human-associated habitat; material: faeces | place: Denmark | collected 2011 | reverse complement strand
AACTATGGCAAGTCATCGATTCGCGGCCGCGAGTAGCGCTGCTCGCGGCCGCCGTTCGTGCTACTCGCGGCCGCTGGTAGCATTACTCGCGGCCGCGAATCGATGACTTCTTTGGCTTGCTGGGGGAAACAGGAGAAGAGCCTTGTTTTTTTGTAGAGATGCAACAGGCTTACGTTGAAATGGAAAAAGGAAAAGCATACACGGAATTTTTATGTGTGTGCATAGAAAGCTGAGAAATTTCTGAGACGCAGCCTTGCTGCTCATTTCGCGGCGTTCTGAAATGCGTCGCGCGAGCGTCATACGCTTGTCGTAGTCACCCATTTTCCCGTTTGTTTTTCTTCTAAAAAGCCTGCGGGAACGTCCTTTTAGAGGAAAATTTCATAAAATAGAGAAGTATTAACATCTTTCCCCCCCCGAAGCGTATTCTTAAACTTATTTGTAACTTGCGACGTTTAAAGTGTAAACTAAAGCAAACATACGCATTATTTTTTATAAATATTCTTCTTTACAAACAAAAAACTATATCAAATCGTATGAAAAAATTTACTTCATTGATTCTGATGCTCGTTTTCAGTGGGAGCATATCAGCGCAAACGCTCATTACGGCGCTCGACCAATTGAGCAACCATCATGCTTACTATCTGAAGTGCGCTCGTGGTTACGCCTATTCTGCGCCCAACCACGGTCAACTGGTGGCTTCAGCTAAAGACGCAACGCCCAATGGCGATGATTACAAGTTTGTCATCTACAAGGATGCAGACAATTATTACCTGTATAATCTCGGAGCTGGATTCTTCTGCAAGAAAAATGACAAGTATGTTGATTTCAGCGTTGACAAACTGGAGAATGTGACGTTCGAAAAGGGTGCCGATGCAACCTATCCTTGGACGATTTTTATCAATTCTGGAGGGAATAAAAATCGTTTTAATCATAATAACCAAAATGATCTCCTTGTGAACTACGAGAAAGTTGATGAAGGCAACCAATGGCAGATTATTGATGCTGGCGAAACGGGAATCACGGATTTACCGAAAATCGTCACAGATATTGCAACTCTCAGTTCGTCCAAGAAGTATGTATTGACAACCAAAAGAGGTCCTTTGTATGGCACAGGAAATGGAAACGTAATGTCGGTGTCAGATCCAAATCCATTTGTCAACGACAACTATTGCTTCACGCCATATAAAGATAATGACGGAAAATGCTATTTATATAATGTGGGCGGCAATAGCTTTGTAAGAAAATCCGATAATACGGCCAAATTGGAATTGCGTTTGAAAAAAGCTGAAATCACATTTGGTGCTGCAACTGGTAACGCAAGTTATCCTTACACGATATCTGTTGATGGGAATTTTATCAATCATAGCCACACATGGGTGGCTACGAATTATCAGACCCAGGATGATGGCAACCGTTGGATGATTGTCGAAGTAGGTGCTGCTGATGAAACGGCTGTAAGTAAATGCTATGATGAGGCGTTGCTGAATGACATAAGAGACATAGCAAACACATGTTTGCAGAACAATGCTGACTATGAAGGCAATGCCAATTTGCAGTCTTCCATTGATTTGAATGTCTATGAAAGTACAGACGACCATGTTCAGGCGCTTGCAAAAATGGATGCTTTGAAGAACGCAATCATTGCTTACAACGTTAAGGCCCCAGTCAAGTATCTCTCTAGTTTTGAAGGTCTGCCAGGCACTGGCTATAACGATGAAACGGACAATAATGCCTATCGTTATCAATGGAACTCTGAAACCCTGAGCTTCCCAACTCCTGTCAAGAAACTGCGCTTCAAGGTGCTGGAGACAAATACAAAGGATGGGAAAAATGGTCACCAATTCTTCTCGATTGGTGAGTTCAGAGTGCTTGATGCCAGTGGCAAAGAAGTGTCGTTGAATGCCGAAAACTTTGTAACCAATGCACAGGAAAATACAGAGGGAGAGCTCAGCAATATTTGCGACAAGAAAACAAGTACATTCTTCCATTCCACTTGGAGTGCAGACACTTATGAAGATCATTTCATCCAGATTGAATTGCCGGAAGAAATGTCTCAACTCAAACTCTCTTTCGACAGCCGAAACGGCCGTAACGTTCCGACGCTGGTGGTTCTTTCCGGTGTCACAACAGCCAGCGAACAGGCTGAACTGAAGGCGTTGATAGATGAAGCTTTATCGTCTTCGATTTATGTAAGCTATAAGAATGCCAATCTTATCGGCAGTGGCTTGAATCAGACGACCAGTTTTACGGCTTTTACTAAAGCCGGAGAAGTCTATGCAAAAGGCGAAGCTGCAACATCTGCAGAAATCGCGTCTGCCCGTTTTGCATTGCTGAATGCTCGCAACGCTGCTGTTGTTCTCAACAAACCGGCCAACGGCAAGTTCATCCGTATCTATTCGTCGGCTGCAAGTCAGGCTGCCATGCCGTATCTGTCTTCAGAAGCGTCTACGGTTGACGCTAATCGCGCTGCCTATCTTGTAGGCAAGGAAGGTGAAAACGAAGCTAAGACCATTTTCTTCTACAACGACAACAAACTTCTGGCTTACGAAACTGGATATTATTTGGAGAACATCAGTAATTTCGCTGGTTACAAAGGCATCACAAATGGTACGAGCATTCAGTTCTCTGAGGCGGCTAATAGCGCTGCAGGATGTTACAACGTGAAGTTCAATGGCAACCGCTTCCTCCATACCAATGTCTCTGGCTCTAACTACTACACGGATGCTGGCGGTTCAGCCCCCAACGACGGCTTTAACTTCCAAATGGAATACGTGGAATCGCTTCCGCTCTCTGTTGGTGCAGCAGGGTATGCCACTTTGATTGCTCCTGTCGCTCTCGAAATTCCAGCTGGCGTTGAAGTCTACACCGCTGCTTTCGAAGACGGAAAGGCAAAGCTCACTTCAATCTCTGACGTCATTCCTGCCAATGTTGGTGTTGTCGTGAAGGCTGCACAAGGCACTTACAATTTCAAAATCACCACCACAGAGAATGTCGCCACTTCAGCGTTGAATGGTGTGCCCAACACGGCAAATGTTGCCAGCGAGTCTGCCGCATTCATCTTGGCAAACGGAAAGCACGGCGTTGGATTCTACAAACTCTCTTCTGCCAACCGCACCATCCACGGTTTCCGCGCTTTCTACACTGCTCCAGCTGAGGCTCAGGCCGTTTCTGCATTCCTCCTCGAGAACAACGTGACTGGCATCGAAGAAATCGAAACGTCAGCCGACAAGGCACCTATCTACGATTTGTCCGGTCGTCGTGTGGCGAAAGCCGAAAAGGGTGTTTACATCCAGAACGGACGTAAGATTTTCGTGAAATAATTAAAGAATGAATAGCAAACTCAATACGAATATGAAAAAGAAATATATAGCCCCGGCCTCTGAAGTAATCGCTTTCAAAGCAGAGAGCCTGATGATGACCCACTCTATGGACGTTTACTCTGAAGAAGAAGTTGACGGCACGGAAGCGCTCAGCAACCGCCAGAATGGTTCTTGGAATTCATCGCTTTGGGGTAAAGACTGATAAAAGCGCCATTGTAAGTAATGTTGAAAATCTTCCACCATTACTAAGTATGCGCTGAAATGCTGAAAGCGCATTTGCAATTGATATAAAGCCTGCGGCAGGGAAATCGAAAGATATTTCCTGCCGCAGCTTTTTGTAATGATAATAGAATAATTCAGCCCCCCGCCTGCCGCGGGCAGCTCTGCTTATCAATGACTTTGACCACCTGCTTGGTAATAAGTAGGTGGTCAAAATTATTTTTATATATGTGCCAAGAGCATTATTTTTACATTTGAAACGTCCTCTCGGGCGCATCTACTTACCTTGTTTTCAGTCGCAATGCCCGCATTGCTCCTTCACCCAAGGTGGCGTATCTGCATCCCGATAGAACATTTCAAATGTAAAAATAATTCTGTCCACCTACTTAGTAAAAAAATACTTGACCACCTGTCAATAACAAGTTGGTACTTGATAAACTGATGGACTGAACTAAATTTGCAAAGGAAAAACAGGAGATGATGAAGGGGCCTGGGATGGATTATAGTATGAGAATAGTTAAGAATACATATATAAGTCAAGTTTTTTACGTAAAAAACAAGACTTTTTATTAGCTTTGCATTTGAAGAAAAATGAGATTAATATGGTTATAGCAAAACTGATAAAGGAAAGATTGTCGTTGACCCCTGCTGGGGTTGTGTTGACAACAAGAGACTTTGGAGTGGAGATGCAGTATCAGCCAGCACTTGCCAAAGCTCTCAACCGTCTTGTGCTACAAGGTGAGCTGCAAAAGATTGCAAAGGGAAAATACTATATTCCAAAGAAAACCATTTTTGGTGATCTAAAACCTGCTGATTCAGAACTTGTCAAGGATTTCTTGGAGCAAGATGGTAAGATTGTAGGCTATATAACAGGGACAACCGCATTTGCATTCATGGGGTTGACAACACAGATAAGCTCATCCATCCTTGTCGGCACAAATAAATATCGGAGACCTATTACAAGGAATGGCGTGAAAATTTCTTTTCTCTTACAAGAGAACGCCATAACAACAGGCAATATTCCACTACTTAGAATATTGGATGCTCTGCGCCTTGTAAAGGATATTCCTGCCACTTCACCAGATGAATGTGTGACGAATATTTATAAAGTAATCAATGCCCTTTCAATGGAACAGAAGCAAGAATTGGCAGAATTATCCTTGGCATATACGCCTTATGTAAGGGCCTTGCTTGGGGCTATCTACGAGAATATGGAACTTGAAACGGAAACCATTAGCAAAACATTGAACGGAGTGACCAGTTACAAGTTGCCAATCTCCGACAAAGTATTATCAAACAAAAGAAACTGGAACATCATATGAGATTACATGAAAACTGGGAGTTGTTTTCAGATGCCTTGCAAGCAGCGTCGCAACCTGAAGAGGATGGAGGACTTGGCATCAAGAGTATTTTCATCGAGAAGGACTATTGGATTTGTCGCTCGTTGTCTTTGATGGCTGCGAACGACAAAGATAACCGTGCCATATTCAAAGGAGGAACAAGTCTTACAAAAGCATACGGTATTGGTTGTAGATTTTCAGAAGACATAGATATTGCCATCTCTGAGGCATGGACGCTCAGTGGAAACCAGTTGAAGATGCTGATCAAAAGAACAGCCAAAAGCATGACGGAAGGACTGCAGGAAATGGATATGCCTGGTTTTACAAGCAAAGGTTCTCACTACCACAAGGCATACTATTCGTATCCAAGAACTATTGATACATTACAAGTGGGTGCTATCAAGGCAGGACAATTGCTCGTTGAAATCAACTCCTTTGCCAATCCATATCCATTCCAGAAATGCAGGCTGCAAAGTTTTTTGACCGAGTTCCTGCAAAAGACTGGTAATGAGGGCTTGATAGAAGAGTTTGATATGCAGCCTTTCGAAGTGAATGTTCTCGACAGGCGTAGAACATTGACAGAGAAGTTGGTGTCATTGCTTCGCTGTTCCTTGGCCGACAACTACATGTCGGAGTTGACAGCTAAGATACGCCATTTCTATGATTTGCATTTCCTCTTGAATGATGTTGAAACACAGGACTATCTGAAAAGTGACGTTTTCAAGTCGGACTTCAGCAATTTGTTTGCGCAAGACCAACAGAGATTTGACAAGCCCGAAGGATGGCAAAACAAAAACATTATGGATTCTCCAATCATCAATGACCTACATGATGTTTGGTCTGCATTAAGCAACGTCTATTCAAAAGAACTTCCCAACCTTGCCTACAAAGAGATACCGATGATTGAGAGCATCGAAAATAGTATGGAACAATTGATTTCGTATTTGACAGAATAAAACCGTCATGCTAACCGCCTGAAAGCCAGCAACGGATGTTTTCAAGGAGGAAAAGCGGAGAATCTGCTAAATTTTGTGTAACTTTGCAACTCATTTCTAAAAGAAGCCGAAAGCATACCTCTTTTTGAAAGCGGAAAACAATTCGTTTTCAAAGTCTTACGCCTCCGGGAATATTTGGAAAACGCATTGCATTTTCACAATAATTTATCGTTATATCGAATGAAAGGATTTAGTTTCAAGCCGAGGTTGTTCTCGGAACTCCAACACTACAATCGCGAGAAATTTGCGGCCGACGCTATGGCCGGTCTCATTGTGGGCATTGTGGCGTTGCCGTTGGCCATTGCTTTCGGTATCGCCTCCGGGGTGTCGCCGTCGCAGGGTATCTTAACAGCCATCATCGGTGGTTTCATCGTGTCGGCCTTGGGTGGCTCACGCGTGCAAATCGGTGGCCCGACGGGTGCCTTCATCGTCATCATCTACGGCATTGTCAGCAATCCCGCCTTGGGAATGTCTGGACTAATCGTGGCCACCATGATGGCGGGCGTGTTCCTCATTTTGCTGGGAGCGTTCAGGCTCGGCACCATCATCAAGTTCATTCCATACCCCATTGTGGTGGGCTTCACGAGCGGTATCGCCGTCACCATCTTCACCACGCAGATTCAGGAATTTTTCGGACTCCAGATTGAGGGTAAGATGCCGGGCGACTTTGTTTCGAAGTGGGTGGTCTATTTCCAAAATTTCAACACCACCGACTGGATAACAACGGCCGTTGGCGTTCTCAGCGTGGCAATCATCGCCTTGACGCCGAAAGTGTCGAAGAAAATCCCTGGTTCGCTCGTGGCCATCATCGTGATGACAGTGGGCGCCTATTTCCTCAACCCCGTTTTGCAGGAACACGGCTTCAGCTCCATCGCCACCATCCACGACCGCTTTGGCGAAATCAAAGCTACGTTGCCGCCGCTCACCGTGCCCAACGTCTCTTGGGACGGCCTCCGCGAACTCCTTCCAACGGCGATGGTCATCGCTGTGCTCGGCGCCATTGAGTCGTTGCTCTCCGCAACAGTGGCCGATGGTGTCTGCGGCGACCACCACAATTCCAACCAGGAACTCATCGGACAGGGCGTTGCCAACCTTTGCACACCGCTCTTTGGTGGTATTCCTTGCACGGGGGCCATTGCCCGCACCATGACCAACATCAACAACGGCGGACGCACGCCTGTGGCTGGACTCATTCATGCGGCTGTGCTCTTGCTCATCTTCATCGTCTTGATGCCACTGGCGGGCTATATCCCAATGGCTTGTTTGGCCGGCGTGTTGGTGGTTGTTTCATACAACATGAGCGGCTGGCGCACCTTTATGCAGCTGATGAAGAATCCGAAGAGCGACATTGCCGTGCTCGTCATCACCTTCTTGCTCACCGTTATCTTCGACCTCACCGTGGCCATCGAAGTGGGCTTGCTCATCGCCTGCCTCCTCTTCATGAAGCGTATGGCTGAGAGCACGCAAATCAAAGTCATTGCCGACGAAATCGATCCCAACGACGAAACGGATGCTGAGACCCACGAGGAACACCTCATCATTCCGCAGGGCGTGGAGGTCTACGAAATCAACGGCCCATATTTCTTTGGCATTGCCAACAAGTTTGAGGAACTCATGAGCGCTATGGACAACCATCCGAAGGTGCGCGTCATCCGTATGCGCCGCGTGCCGTTTATCGACTCCACGGGTATCCACAACTTGCAAAACCTCTGCGAGATGAGCCACCGCGAAGGCACCCACATCGTGCTTTCTGGTGTCACGCCCAACGTGCATGCCGTGCTCGAGCACAATGGTTTCGACCATTTGCTGGGAAAAGACCACATCTGTCCCAATATCAACGTGGCGCTCGACCGCGCTGCCTCTATCATGAAGCGCAAGATTTAAGCGATTCTTATAAGCTAAAAAACCTCCTTCAGGCATCGTCTGAAGGAGGTTTTTTGTGTTTTGCAGAAACTGAAAATTGCGCTTGGCCTTCCCGCGAAACCAATGTGAGGAGGCAATATAAGAGCCGATATGTGTTTGCCGCGTTGTTCAACGCCCTTCCGTTTTTTTCAGCAGCGCTTCTCTCAGGTCGTCGGACGTGGCAAGCCCGAGCTTCTTGCGGATGTGTATGCGCACCGAACTGATGTTGTTGGGCGTTTTGTCGAGAATGGCGGCAATCTCCAAGATGGTCTTGCCGCCGATAATCAAGCGGCACACTTCTCGCTCCGTTGGCGTCAGCGAAGGCAGCGTTGCCGAAATGTCGGCGTGTTGCATCCTGCGGTGGGCCATTCTTTGCTCCACGGCCCTTATCAGGTTGGCCTCAGTGCGCTCGTCGAGATGGTTGAAGAAGTTGGAGACGTCTTTATCCGTCATCCCTCCGCGTCCCAGTTGTATGTAGGCCAGCAGTTCGGTTTTTGTCATGTGGAAAGTGGTCAGCAGTCGGTCGAGGGTGTCGTGATAGTCTTCATTCTCGCGTTGCGTGTTTCGAATGCCCCGCCTAATCAGTTCGCCCAGCACGCATGTGAAAATCTCCGTGATAATGAATATCATCGCGATTTGCTTGTTCACCCCTCCGTCAGTGTAGAGGTAAGCAAAAACGATTGTGGCGATGCTGATGGAGGCGATGATTGTCGGTATGTGCCTGAGAGAGGCCATGACGAGATAGATGATGAGGGCAAGCGAGATGATTTGGTTGAACACGATGGTCTCGTTGAAGCCCGGCGGCTGCGCCATCGCCATGTGTACGATGCGGGCGCTGTCGGTCAGTTGGGTCAGTATGCCAACGAGGTCATGGCCGTTTTTAGCGACACGTGCTGCCGCAGATACAAAACCAGAATCGCCAGCGTCATCGCCCAAACGATTGCCGATATGGCGTACAGCATCGTGTTGCCCCGTCCGACAAGTCCGATGAGGTGCATAGGCACACCAGCCAAAATCACCGACGAACTGAGCACCAAAAAGGTGATAAGACACAAGCGTTCCTGCCAATTATGGCTGCGATGGTCAAGGAAAACGCGTAGCCGTGGTGTGATTTCTAATCTCATGATTTTTCATTCTTTCTACCATACAAAGGTAGTACTTTTTTACTGGTTTTACCCCTTTTTACCCTCCTTTTTACCCCCCCTACGGCATTTTACGGCGGCCCTGCTTTTGTTGCTTGGCGATTGCGGACTAATTTTGCAACCAATCGAACAACAAAAAACAAACAAATATGACGAAGATTTTTAACTCTGACCACAGCCGCCGTGCGATGTTTTGCACGCTACTTTCCTTGCTGATGTGGATGGTTGGCATTGGCGGTGCCTCTGCTGGCGATGTAGTGCCGCGCAATCCGATTGTGAAAATCATCAGCGGCCCGACCTATTCGGACAACGGCACTGAAGTTACGCTCAAACTTTGGATGTATAACTACGATGGCGACAACGCCCACTTTATCGGAGATGTCTATCTCAATATTGATGGGAGTAATGTGGTTAAGCTAAACGGTATGTGGAGCTTGTTTTCCAATGTCTATGCCAAGAATGAGGGCAAAATTAAGGAATATGAGAACCGTGGCAACGTGGGCAGCCAGGGCACGATGATGCTTGACGGCGTGAAAATCGGCACTGCACATTTTTGCAACGTCAAGAAAAATCAGATGTGCGCTTATAATGACAAATATAAAGAAGATAAGTGGACCACTGTAGAGCTCAAACTCTCTTTCAATAATTCGTTTTCCTACCGCCCTCACAACATAAATGTGAAGGGCAAGTGGCGCGATAGGTGTGACGACAACAAAGCAGCAGATACAGACAGGGACATCAGTAACAAAATTTACGGCTTCCTCTATCCCCTTGGTTTAACTGCAGAAAGAATATATGGCGATATTATGCGTTTTAACTGGGGTGTAAATTATGTTGATCTGCGGGAGTCGATGAAAAAAGGCAAGTGGGTGTTGTATAAAAAATTGAAAGGCTCATCTGATTATGAAATCGTAGGCGAAACTAATGAAGTATACATTGATATTAAACCTCGTGATTTCGTCTGCGGTGCTACGTATTATATCACATTCAACCCCGATGCACTAAGCAAAACCCCAATTATCAGTGGTCTGACAGCATCTCTTTCAAAAGAGCATTGGATGTATAATGATCATTGCAATAATTGCAAACATTATTTTTTTAGATACACCACCTCAGATAAAAAAATGGTGAAACTTGCTGATAATCTGGATTTTGGTGCAAAAAAGCTGTCGAATACTGCTGTCGGCAGTGGCGAATTCATGATAGAGTTTTACGACGACATCACCCGTATACCAGACAAGGCTTTTTATAAGAGTAAGCTTAATGGCAAAATTGACCTCCCGATGTCTGTGACATCCATAGGCGCTTATGCTTTCGCCAAAACTGCTTGTACCGATTTTTCTCTTCCTGATCGTGTGACCGAAATCGGCGAAGGGGCGTTTGAAAGTTGCTACAATTTCCGAACGTTGAACCTTCCACGTGATTTGAAAAAAATCGGAAACCGAGCTTTTTATGATTGCCTTTTATCGGGTAACCTTGATATCGCGTATAATGTTACGGAGATTGGCGATTATGCTTTTTATGGTTGCACGAGTCTTACAAAGCTGAGTCTGACAAGTAGTTTGCAAAGAATCGGTGCTTATGCTTTTAGTGGTTGCAAGTATCTCAATTGCGAACTTGCGATTCCCAGTTCTGTGACCGAGATTGGTGATGGCGCTTTCAAAGATTGCTCTTATCTTTCTGGCAAACTGATACTTCCAGCGAATTTGAAAAAGATTGGAAGTAAGACGTTTCAGAATTGCAAATTTTTTACTAACACCCTTGTCATTCCCAATAGTGTGACGGAGATTGGCCAAGATGCGTTCTCTGATTGCAGTAGATTCACGGGCTTGAGTCTGCCTAATAATCTCCGCAAAATCGAGTTTGGAGCCTTTGCTCGTTGTACAAATCTTACAGGCCGTCTCAGCATTCCCGAAACTGTAAAGGAGATTGGTTCTTATGCGTTCTATAATTGTACAAATTTTACTGGCGATTTTATCTTACCTTCTGCGTTGGAATCAATCGGCACGGATGCTTTTGCTAATACACAAGATAAGAACAGACTCGTGTTCCAGTCGTTGCCCAAAGGCATGCAGAATGGCTATCACGATTGCAAGATGAGAAGATACGTCAACCTCAGCGATGCTTCCTACGTTTCCGATGATGCATACGCCTATTTGGATGGGGCTTCCTATGTCCGCACGATGACTAACACCTGGGGCTCCCTCGTGTTGCCATACGAAATGCTACTTCCCAGCGATGCGCCGTACAGTGTGTTTACCATTGAAAAGATGACCAACGACGAAGTTGTTCTGAAGCGCTGCACTTTTAAATTAATGCCTGGAGTTGCGTATATTGTGCGTCGCGATGGTGAGGAGAAAACACTGACCTTCTCGCCAGACCGTTCGGTTGAAATCCGCATGAAGATGCAACCTGCCGAAGTGGGAAATCTGAAGTTCAGCGGCACGTATCAAGCAAAGGAAGTGACCGACGGATATATTCTCGCCCAAGACCGCTTCTGGAATGTGGCAAAACTGAAAGCTGCAGCGCCAGAAACGCAGGCCGTCATGGTGGGCCCGTTCCGCTCCTGGCTCGAAGGAACAACCGCAAATACTTCGCCCAGTCTCTCTATGCGCATCGGCGATTCCACCACAGGCATCGACAACGTTGCACCGCTCGAAATGCTCAACGCCAACGATGCGGAATATTACGACCTCAACGGCAAACGCCTTGACGCACCGATGAAAGGCGTGAACATCGTGAAGCGCGGCAACAAAACAATGAAGGTAATCATCAAATAACCGTTTGGACAATGAAAAAGAAAGTATATATAAAACCCGAAATCTGTGTTCTCCAGCTTGACATACAGGCAGCACTTGCCACGTCCTCCGTTCAACAAGCGCCGGAGGAGGATTATACAGATGAAAATGTCAAGGGCTTGTGGGATAAAAACGACAAGTGGAAGATTTGGGCAGACTAAGTCTCACCATTACAGCAATGGTCTTTACTTATTCATAAAAAAGAGCCGCCGCTCCCGAGAGGAAGCAGGCGGCTCTTGCTTTGATGTTTGGTGGTTGTGAGTCTTATTTCTTCTCGCCGAAGTAGCGCTTGAAGAGACCTTCGAAACCGCGTCCGTGACGAGCTTCGTCGCGGGCCATTTCGTGAACTGTGTCGTGGATGGCGTCGAGGTTGAGTTCCTTGGCACGCTTGGCGATGCGGGTCTTGTCTTCGCAGGCACCAGATTCAGCGTTCATGCGCTTTTCGAGGTTGGTCTTCGTGTCCCACACCACGTCGCCGAGCAGTTCGGCAAACTTCGAAGCGTGTTCAGCCTCTTCCCAAGCATAGCGCTTGAAAGCTTCAGCAATTTCAGGGTAGCCTTCGCGGTCGGCCTGACGGCTCATTGCCAAATACATGCCCACTTCGGTGCATTCGCCCATGAAATGGTTGTTGAGGTCCTTAATCATTTCTTCGTCGCAACCCTTGGCTACGCCGATTTCGTGTTCAGAGACAAAAGAAAGGCCACTTTCTTCTTTCAACTCCTTAAACTTGGAAGCAGGAACGCCACACATTGGGCATTTTTCTGGAGCGTGGTCACCTTCGTGAATATAACCGCATACGGTGCAAATGAATTTCTTTTTCATAATGGTAGAATTTTTAATATGTTATGTCAATGTAAATGTCAATCATCAGAGGCAATCATCGGTGGCATCCGATGCCATTTGCCGTTGGAGGGAGTTGGTCAATGCCGCCATGCTCGGCCGCGTCAATCGCTTTTCCGGAAGCAGACTTATGCAGGATGCCCCTCAGTTCGTCTCGCTGCAATTTGAGCACAATCCCCGGAAATAGAGCGCAGCCTCGTCCACTTTGAAGCCCGCCGGCACATCGGCCATCTCCGAGATGTCTTGCCAATTGAGCGGCATGTCGTACACCCTTCCGCAGTTGCGGCAAAAGAAATGCGCGTGGGGCGTGATGTCGCCGTCGTAGCAGGTACACTGCTCGTTAATCGTTATCTGCAAGGCCGCTCCTTGCTTGACAAGCAAGCGCAGCGTGTTGTAAACAGTGGCCTTGGAGAGCGTTGGAATTTCCTGAACCACATCGTTGTAGATTTCGTCCACCGTCGGGTGTGTGCGATGAGTCAGCAGGTATTTCATCACTGCCATACGCTGCATCGACGGCTTAACCCCGTGCTGGGCAAAATAATCAAGAATTTCAGCGTTACTCATAATTAATTTGTAATCATTATTATTTTTATTCGAGGGCAAAGTTACAGACTTTCTAAGTAACTTCCAAATTTTCCAAGGATTATTTTCAAAAATAATTGATTTTTTCTTGAAATCGCTTGCATGTTCAAAAATTAGTCTCTACCTTTGCGGTGTTATAGTTTGATAGTACACCGCGAAGCAAGCCTATAAAACAAAACTTCTCCTAAGCGTTCAGACTTAAAAGCGCATAGTGTCAATGGCTGCCAAACGTCGCACGGCAACGAAACCTTTTAGCTGGTTATGTTGTTGAGGCTCAGCGTTTAAAAGCATCGTTTAAAGGGGATTCTTTATTCGAAACAACGTCCTGAAAGTCAGGAACCGCATTTAATGAACATCCTTCAAGCGCCCAGAACAATTATCAAAACCATCGCGAGACGCCTTCCAAAATCCTTGAGACTCATGTCTGTGGCTGTTGAGGGCGGTGGCTATCAAACTTCATCTCTTTAAGTGGGTCTCGGCATTTACAGAATACTTCTGACCACCTGCTTAGCAAACAAATTCGCTTCCACTTCTTTTGTCTGGCGCCACGCGCAGCGAGAAAATCGTGTTGGAGCAGCGGAATTATTAACGGAAATAACATCATCAAAACCCTATATAATATGATACAACTTAATGATATCACTTTTGACTACAAGCGCAGGGGCAATCCTGTGTTCAGCCATTTCAGCATGAATCTCGAGCCCGACAGCATCTACGGGCTTCTCGGTAAAAACGGCGCGGGCAAAAGCACGTTGCTCTATCTGATGTGCGGACTGTTGCGCCCGCAGAGTGGCGAGGCTTTGTTCAACGGCAAGTCCGTGGTTGAGCGCCGCCCGGAAATTTTGGAAGACATCTTCATCGTTCCCGAGGAGTTTGAGCTTCCGCCGCTGAAACTTTCAACATACGTGAAGATCAATGCTCCGTTTTATCCGCATTTCAGTGAGGAACTCCTCAGCCAGTGTCTGCAGGATTTCGAACTTCCTGAAGACATCAATCTGGGCGGACTCTCGATGGGGCAGAAGAAAAAGGCGTTCATTGCCTTTGCCATTGCCACCAACACGCGCCTGCTGCTGATGGACGAACCGACCAACGGGCTTGACATTCCTGCAAAGGCATGCTTCCGCCGCGTGGTGGCGCGGCAGATGCGTGAAGACCGCACCATCGTTATCTCAACCCATCAGGTGCGCGACGTTGATGCCTTGCTCGACCATGTGGCAGTGGTGGACCATTCAAAAATCCTGCTCAACGCTTCCACGGCCGACATCACTTCGCGCCTGGTGTTTGAACAACGGGCTGCTGGCGAAGACACCAGCGATGCGCTCTATGCACAGCCCAACATGATGGGGAACGCCATCATCGCCCGAAACACTGACGGACGCGACTCGCAAATCAACCTCGAAATGCTCTTCAACGCGCTGATGGAAAACAACGCACTGATGGAAGGCAACGAGGAAACGTCTCTCAAACCATAATATACAAAGGAGGAACATCTCATGAAAAATATTTCTGTATCCCGCATGACGCTGCTTTTGCGTCGCGACTTGTTTTCAAACTGGAAACGTCATCTGCTTCAATTGGGCATTATCTACGCTTTGCTGACGGTATTTCTCTGTGGAAAATACTACGGATATTTTAGTCCATTCGACCTCGAAGCGTTCAAGGCTTCCCACCCAGCTATGTTACAAGCATATCTGGAGCAGAAGCAGGCATACATCTCATCATCCGTCGTTGGCATCGGCCTCTTTTATTTCCTCTTCGTGCTCTCGACGTCCTTTGCCGGCATCTCCACCAAGCAGCAGCGCATCAGCGCCCTGATGCTCCCTGCCACCAATATGGAGAAATACTTGACGGGCATTCTTTCGGCCATTGTCAGAACCTTCCTCTTCATGACCGTGGGTGTCGTTTTGGCCGACCTGACGCGCATGGCCATCATGCCGTTTTTCGATGTCACGATGGGTTCGTTGCTCCCGAGCATCTGTGTCGATGGCATATACAATAATGTCTGCTTCATCATTGAGCGTTTCTCATCCACGACAGAGTATTACTACGATGGTGGGTCTTACCAAGCATGGGCTGGCTATAAGATTCTTACGCTGAATCTCTTATATTTGATGGCCGTTTTCTATGCCGTCTTCTCAAGCGCCATGTTCCGCAAGCGTGCCTTCCTGTGGGGGATTCTGCTCTTCATCGGTGCCATGATTGCTTTCGCATTCACTCTTCTTGAGTTTGTAAAACTGGGAGTGAAGCCTGCACATGGTTTCAGCATGGAAACGGCGACAGCCATTACGGGCGTTGTTAGTGCCGTTTCGTATGTCATCTTCACCTACTTCGGCTATCGCCATTTGAAGCGGCTGCAAGTGATTCCCCGAAAATTCTTTAGCCTATGATTTTCAAGGAAGGACAGGCTATTTTCATTCAGATTGCGGAGCGCATTTGCGATGAAATACTGGCCGGGAAATATGAAGCAGACGCTCGCATTCCGGGGGTGCGCGACTATTCCGTCACACTGGAGGTGAACGTCAACACTACCGTGAAGGCCTACGAACAACTGGCGCAGCGTGGCGTGATCTACAATAAGCGCGGACTGGGCTATTTTGTGGCCGCCGATGCACAATCGCAAATCTTGAAGACACGGCGAGAGACTTTCTTCAACAGCGAACTCCCCGAACTCGTTGTGCGCATGCGTCAGCTTGGTGTGACGCCAGAAGACATCAAAACGGCTTACGAGAAGGACAATGCGTGATGGCAGGTGGATGCATCCCACTGTAAGGCAAAGATGACTTGGACTCATCCCCAGCCATCATGCTGCGTATAAGTAGCATTCCAAAATTAGTTTATACTATCCATGTAGGGATAATCCAGTTTAATATTGCCTTGCCGCATTCTTTTGCCCCTACAACTGTCTTTCATCAGTCACGTAGCCCGCTACGCTCCTTCTTCAAGACAGCTGTAGGAACAAAATAATACGACAATTCAATATAAACTAATTCTGAACACCTACTTATTATAATAAGTAGCATTCCAAAATTATGGCCAAACTTGCTCTCGGGCCTGAGAGTAAGTTTGGCCTGTTTTTTTAGGATTGCCCATATTGGTGGCAGACGTGTTATGGAAATGGTACACACTTTTTTACGCCAGAAAATAGTTTCATCGTGGTGTAAGTGGTTGTCCGCTTTTTCTCATATTCTGATAAGCCTTACAAGTTGTCTACTCGCGGCCGCCGGCAATGCTACTCGCGGCCGCTGGCAATGCTACCTCGCGGCCGCAGGTAAAGCTACTCGCGGCCGAAGGTAGAGCTACTCGCGGCCGCGAGTAGATGACATGTAAGCTTGATTGTTATTACGCGCAGGGGGGTATGGCTGGTAGAGATAAGAAAGTGTGTAAGATGTGGTAATTCTTTTTCGCATAAAAAAAAGCATACCAAGGAAAAAACCTTGATATGCCTTTAGGATGGTTTATGTCTTGGCTTTTAAGCCATTTCGTTTCAATTAGAGAGCTTTGGCGGCAGCAGCGCGAGTCTTGGCCAATGCCTTTGCGTAAGCCTTGGTAGCCTTAGCCTTGTTCTTGGCGTCGGCCTTAGTCATAGCGTCGAAGAGCTTCCAAAGGTTGTTCTTCGCGCCAGCAGCCTTCCAAGCAGCAGTCCATGCCTTTGAAGAAGCTTCAACGGCAGCTTCCTCTTCTGCAGAAGCATATTTGTGCTTGTAGCCCTTCACGTCATTCCAGTGACCACGAGTGAAGTCGGGGAACGTCACAGAAGCGCAGTTGTTGTCCATTGAGAGGGCACCGAGTTCAGCGATGCAGCACCATTCAGCGAGGTCGTAAACGTCCATGTCGAGTGGCAAACCGTGCTGGAGGCAGTAGATCAAACGAGCACACATGATGAAGTCCATACCGCCGTGACCACCAACTTCCTTGGCGAGCTTACCAAACTTGGCAAGGATTGGGTGTTCGTACTGCTTTTCGAGGGCAGCTTTTTCAGCTTCTGGCATAAAGCTGTGTGAAGAGAGGTTGTCAACCTGTGGCTGGTGGCCTGCGTTTTTGAGCTGGCTGGCGTCAACAGCGTAGCCTTCAACAGGATATTTGTTTGCAAAACCCTTAGTACCAGTCAGCTGATACAAGCGGCTGTATGGCTGTGGGTTCATAACGTCGTGCTGCAATTCAATCACCTTGTGGTTGGCAGTGCGAATCAACGTTGTCGTGTGGTCGCCGTTGCGGAAGTCGTTGCAAGGCTTGCCAGTTTTCTTCTCAACGAGTTCTTTACCGTGTACGCTCTTCGTGTCCATAGCAACGAGTGTTGTCATGCGGTCGCCGCGGTGGATGTCGAGGGCCTGTGCAACAGGGCCGAGGCCGTGAGTGGCGTAAACGTCACCGCGGTTTTCGCGGTTGTATTTCAAGCGCCAGCCGAGCTGTTCGGGGTCTGATCCATCAGGATTCTTCCAGTAGTAATCCCAGAAGTCGTCGAGGTTGTGGATATAGGCACCCTGAGCGCGGAGAATTTCTCCGAATACGCCATGCTGTGCCATGTTCAAAGTGCGCATTTCAAACCAGTCGTAGCAGCAGTTTTCGAGAATCATGCAGTTTTTCTGCATCTTCTCTGAAAGGTCAACGAGCTTCCAGCATTCTTCGAGGTTCATTGCAGAAGGCACTTCGTCGGCAACGTTCTTGCCGTGTTTCAGTGCGCATTCAGCAACAGGGAAGTGGTGTGCCCAGTCGGTTGCGATGTAAACGAGGTCGATGTCAGGGCGAGCGCAGAGTTCCTTATAGCCGTTTTCGCCAGAATAGATGGCTGCGGGGGGAAGTCCTCTCTTGCGGAGCTTTTCGTTTTGTGCAACGGCGCGAGCTTCAACGAAGTCGCAGAGTGCAACGATTTCAACGCCAGGGAGAACGCAGAAATTGTCGACAGCACCAGGGCCGCGCATACCGAGACCAACGAGGCCGATGCGTACGGTTTTGTACTTTGGCAACTTGAGGCCGAGAACGTTCTTCTGACCAGCGGGGCGTGCAGGAGTTTCAACTACGATGGTACCCTTGTCCCAATGCCATTTTGTTGAAGGCGAAAGAGACTGTGCATTAGCAGTTTGAGCACCGAAGCCCAGTACTGCAGCAAATGCTAACGCTACAATTTTGTTAAACTTCATAGGTTGATTGATTAGATATTAAATGTTTTGTTGTAGTCTATGTTTAGGAATGAAAGTGTTTTTTGTTACGTCTCATCCATATAATCCAATGGCAAAGTTAATTATAATATCTGATTAAATCTAATTTTTTTACTGGCATTTTTAACGGGGTACAAAAAAACGCCGCGTGATGCTTTGTATGCACACGCGGCGGATGTTAATTTGGTGTTCAAAATTATTTTTATGATATATGCCAAAGCATTATTCTTACATAATGTAAAAATAATGCTGCCTACGGTGTTCGATTTATCCGAAAATGCTCTTCAACAAGGTGAAGCCGAATATCAGAGAAACGATTCCAGCGAGGAGCAGGAGAACCGTGATGATGAGGCCAGCAATGGCCATGCCTTTCTTCGGACGGCAGACGCCGATGATTGAGAATATCAGGGCGACAAGCCATGCGATGGCCAGGCCGACGCCTGGAATCCAAAGAACGAAAAGCAGGATGGCCAAGGTCATGCCGATGGCACCGCAGACATTCGTTGGCGACTCCGTGTTGACCACCTGCTGCTGCACGACGGCTCCGCTCTGCTCTGTGGCGGCGTAGGCCGGCTCTGTGCCAGCTTCAGTTGTTTCAGTGTGGTAAACAGGCTGTTCGGCAGCTGGCTGTTCGGCTGCGACTGGACTTGGCTGTCCGTTAAACAGGTATGCAAGTTGCGGCACCTGTCCGGCTGGCGTCCATTGCGTCAGTCCTGGCATCCACACCAGGGTGGAGGCCGTCACGCCGCGCCCCAAGAGTTCGCTGTCTTTCAGCGGACCGTTCTTTTGGCGGTTGGCGTCTAAATAAAAAATATTTTCCATCTTTATTTATTTACAGATGAGGGCGTTGGATTTCAAGTTATGATTGCTCGTTTCTTCTCCATTCCCCTTTTTCCATTCCGTTGGGAAAAAGGCGTGGGGACACCCTGGGTTATTCTTCCAATTTGGCAATGAGAGAACGGAAGATTTCCGCCATGAGCGGTTGTACGGCGTTGGCAGCACGCTGCACTTCTTCGTGGCTCACCTCAACGATTTTTCCAGGAACTCCCAAGTCCGTGATGATGCTCACGCCAAAAGTGCGGATGCCACAATGGTGGGCAACGATGACTTCAGGCACAGTGCTCATGCCCACGGCGTCGGCACCGAAAGTGCGATACATGCGATATTCTGCCGGTGTTTCGTAAGTTGGGCCTTGCGTGGCGAGGTAAACGCCTTCAACCACCTTGATGCCTTTTTCCTTGGCGATGTCGCGGGCCTGCTGCAAAAATGCCTTGTCGTAGGCTTCGTGCATATCCGGGAAACGGGGACCCGTCGGGAAGTTTGGCCCGTGGAGCGGATGTTCTGGCAGGAAGTTGATGTGGTCGGTGATGAGCATGAGGTCGCCAATTTCAAATTCCGGATTCACACCTCCAGAGGCGTTGCTGACGAAGAGGTTTTTGATGCCCAATTCATACATGACACGGACAGGGAAGGTGACCTGCTTCATGTCATATCCTTCATAATAATGGAAACGTCCTTCAAGCGCCATGACTTCCTTGCCGCCTAAGCGACCGAAGAGCAGACGGCCGCTGTGGCCCTCAACGGTTGAAACTGGGAAGTTGGGGATGTCGGCGTAAGGAAATTCGTCGATGATTTCGATTTCGGCGGCCAGGCGTCCGAGACCTGTGCCTAATATGATGGCTGTTTTCGGACGAGAGGCAGTGTGTTGCTTGATCCACTCAGCCGTTTGTTTGATTGCTTGTAACATAGTTATTAATGATTTGGGTGAATAATTCTTCGGTTGGTTTCCCGTCTTCTTTCAAGAAGGCCACTTCGATGGGTTGCACCAGGAGTTGGCGGCGCAGCGAAGGGCAGAGCTGATTGGCAATGGAGCGCAGGCGGGCGGCGTCTTTCTCCGTTGTCACCACCATCGTGTCTTCGGGCATTTCCGAGAAGGTGCGGTTCATCAGTGCAGTGCTGGAAGGCGTGAACGCATGGTGGTCGGGGAAGCGCAATGGCGTGACTTGAAACCGCTCTCGGCGCAAATGTTCGTAGAGAGGTTCCGGACGTGCGATGCCGGTCAGCGCCAAGACGGAGCCAGACGTGGTACACTGCTTTCCCTCTGCAAACAGAGGGCGGCGCTCGCCATAGCGAAACGTGGTGAAGAAGAGTTTTTGCGACGGAGAAAGGCGGAGGCGCTGCCTGATGTCTTGGCGCTGGCTTTCGTTGAGATTCTCGGGGCATTTCGTGACGACGACAACCTGCGCCCGTCGCGCCCCTCGTTTCGATTCGCGCAAGCGGCCTGCCGGAAGCACGAAATCATCAACGTAAAGGCGGCTAAAGTCCGTCAGGAGAATATAGAGACCAGCACAGACGTAGCGATGCTGATAGGCATCGTCGAGCACCACGACCTCCGGGCGCTTGGCTTGCGCCAACAGGCGTTCCATCCCTTCACAACGTTTCTCGTCGACCGCCACCTGCACCTGCGGGAATTTGCGTTGCATTTGCAGCGGTTCGTCGCCGATGTCAGAGGCCGTGCTCTCCGCGTTGGCCATGACAAAACCGTGCGTTCGGCGTCCGTAGCCACGGCTTAGGAGCGCCACGCGGTGTTGCGGGGAAAGCAGGCGCAGGAGATATTCCGCGTGTGGCGTTTTGCCTGTGCCGCCAACGGCCAGATTGCCGATGGCGATGGTGGCGCATGGAAAGCGCCTGGAGGGCAGCCAGCCGCGGTTGAAGGCGGCGTTGCGCACACTCATGACGAGGTCGTAAAGACAGGCCAAAGGCCACAATAGGCTTTGGAAGCGCTGGGCGGCAGACATTTTCTTGTGCATCATCTGAGATTAGGGTCAAACGGCATACGGGCTTGCAGGCAGTCGGTGCCTTGAAGCGTATAGACAAATTGCAGCGGCTTATAGTAGACCCCCAACACACCTTTGACGCGGTTTTCCATATAGTCGTCTTTCACGTCGCTGAAGAGTTGCGTGTACCAGTCCGCGGGTGCCGGATAAGCCACGATGCCATAGTCGGCCACTTTGGCGCGGCGTGCAGCTTCGCGAATGGCATCTTCAAGCGTTCCGAGTTTGTCAACAAGCTTGAGGTTCAGCGCTTGGCGGCCCGTCCATACACGTCCTTGTGCAATACTGTCCACCTGTGCCGTCGTCATGTGCCGTCCGTCGGCCACGCGGCGGAGGAACAAGGCATAGCCACGCTCCACATAGCGTTGCATGGCCGCTGCCTCTCCAGCATTGATGCCGCGTCCCATAGCGCCGAAATCCGAGGCTTCGTTGGTTTTCACAACGTCGAAGTGCAGGCCGAGTTTTTCCGTCAGCAAGCCAGAAGCGTCTGGCACCATGCCGAAGATGCCGATGCTGCCAGTTAGCGTCATCGGTTCGGCAACGATGTAATCAGCACCGCAAGACATATAATAGCCGCCAGAAGCCGCCATGCCGCTCATTGACACGACAACGGGCTTTTTCTTCTTAAGTAATTGTACAGCGCGCCACATCTGCTCTGAGGCATAGGCACTTCCGCCGCCAGAATTGATGCGGAGCACCACGGCTTTCACGTTTTCATCGTTGCAAAGACGGTCGAGGTCGTCAACAACTTTCGGGCCGAGAATCTGCTGTCCGCTTGATATCACGCCTTCGACTTCACTGCCGACGATGTCGCCTTGGGCATAATAAACGGCAATCTGTCCGTTTGCCCCGTTGGCACTTTCATCATAGGCGGCCAATTCTGCGGGCGACACCATGTTCAGGTGTTCCGTTTTTGTCAGACGGCGCAAGGTCTCTCTGACTTCGTCGACATAGGCGGTGCGGTCAACGAGGCGTGTGCGCACATAATCATTGGCATCCGTGAGCGCCATATAATTGTCGGCCAGAGCGTTCAGACTGTCGACAGAGATTTTTCGCGAGGCAGAGACATCCTTGCAGGCCACTGTCCAGATGTCGTTGATGAACGACTGAACCATAGCGCGGTTGGCGTCGCTCATGTCAGTGCGGATGAACGGTTCGACAGCACTTTTGAAGGTGCCCACGCGGAATACCTGCATCTTCACGCCGACCTTCTCCAGGAGTTCCTTGTAGAACATCGGTTGCGAGGCGATGCCGTGCCAGTCGAGCATGCCGCTCGGATTGATGTAGAGGCTGTCGGCCACGCTGGCCACATAGTAGGCCCCTTGCAAATAGCTGTCGCCATAGGCAATGATGAATTTGCCGCTTTTTTTGAAGTCGGTCAGTGCCTTTCGTATTTCTTCCAGCGAGGCCATGTCGGCACTGAATATGCCGCTTTCAAGGTAGATGCCAGAGATTTTGTCGTTGGTGGCAGCGATTTTGATGGATTTCAGGATGTTGTCAAGTCCTTGTTCTTCCGTGCCAGACATGCCGAGGAACGCGCTGACGGGATTGTCCTGTACGCGTTCCTGCAGATTGCCAGAGAGGTAAATGCGTAAAACACTTCCATTTTTGATGACCGGTTTGCTGTCGCCCGCACTCAGCATGGCGCCCAGCATGATAAAGCCCATCAGGAAGGTGAAGGCAGAAACAATCAGCATGCCGACTACAACGGCCAGCACTTGCTTGAAAAACGTTTTCATTAGATTCTATTGGATTGAGTTGATGTCTATCGGAATGGGGTGGGGAGGCTTTGGAGAAGCAGGCGTGGCGAAACAAGCGTAAGGCCGTTGCCAGCAGATGTTTACAACTTCTTGCCGTTTCTTCCCTTTGTTATTTCAGTGTCACTTCGACCGGGCAATGGTCTGAGCCGAAGATTTCCGTATGGATTTTCGCATCGGCCAGTTGGTCGTTGAGATCGTCCGACACGATGAAATAGTCAATGCGCCATCCAGCGTTTTTCTCTCGCGCCTTGAAACGGTAGGACCACCAAGAGTAGATGCCCGTTTCGTCGGGGTGGAAGAAGCGGAAAGTGTCGGTGAAGCCCGCATTGAGGAGGTTGGAAAATTGCTCGCGCTCCTCGTCGGTGAAGCCCGCATTGCGGCGGTTGGACTTCGGATTTTTTAAGTCGATTTCCTGGTGTGCTACGTTGAAGTCGCCGCAGGCAATGACAGGTTTCTTCTTTCGTAGCTCCATGAGGTAGTTGCGGAAGTCCTCGTCCCATTTCATGCGGTAGTCCAGGCGGCGCAAGCCATCTTGCGAATTGGGAACATAGGCCGTAACCACAAAATATTCCGGCATCTCCAACGTGATGACGCGTCCTTCGTGGTCGTGTTCGTCGATGCCGAGGCCGTAGCTGACGGCCAAGGGCTCATGGCGCGTATAGATGGCAGTTCCAGAATAGCCCTTCTTGTCGGCATACGACCAATAGCTCTTATAGCCTTCAAACTGAAGGTCGAGTTGTCCGGCCTGCATCTTCGTTTCCTGCAAGCAGAAGAAATCGGCATCAAGGGCCTTGAAGGCTTCGCTAAAACCTTTGCCGTTACAGGCTCTCAGCCCGTTGACATTCCAAGATATGAATTTTGTCATTGTGATGTTTTCAGTTAGGTGGGTGTCAGAAAGGATAAGGCTCCATGTATATTACGTTCTGGTATATGTATATGAGCATCTGCTTATATATGACCATCTGCTTATGAGTGTGGTCTGGAAATGTAACCTCGTGGAGCCCATGTTCGTGATGGCACGGCAGTTCATGCCAAAATGCACGCCGAGAGCCTCAAACTTTCAACGCACGTTAAATCTGTAAGGCAAAAGTAGGCAACATCTGCCGAAACACCAAAAGTATTCCGAATTTTTTCCTAACTTTGCCATAAGTATTCCCGTTGAAGCATCAGAGACGGATGATTCAGCGGGAGGTTCCTTTTCAAAAAGCAAGACTTTCAGTTTATTTATGCAACGCATCAAACAATACATAATCGCCGCCGCCATTTGCGGCTTGTCTGCAACGGCGAGCGTCTCGGCGCAAGTGCGCTTCGACAATGTGCGCCATGAATTTGGCACACTCCTTTGGCACGCCCCGGGCAAGGCCACATTCAAAATCTTCAACGATTCCAGGGAACCGTTGACCATCAAAGATGTGCATCCAGACTGCGGTTGCACGCTCGTTGACTGGACAAAGATGCCCATTCAGCCCGGTGAGTACGGCTTCATCTCGGCAACTTTCGATGCCGAATTGCTCGGTCATTTTGAGAAGCAGGTGGCCGTTTACACCAATCTCAAGGAAAAGCCCTTCTATCTCACCCTTAGCGGCAGTGTTGCGCAAACGCTCAACAGCGGAAAGACAGATTTGCCCTACCATGTCGGAGATTTATATCTGGAGACCGACAATGTCGAGTTTGACGATGTTTACAGAGGCGACAACCCCGTGAAGGAAGTCAGAGTGTACAACAGTGGGCGCCAGTCGATTACGCCGCAACTCATGCACCTGCCGAAGTATCTCAAAGTGGTTTCGGAACCAGAAGTCATACGCCCGGGACGCAGCGGACGCCTCTATCTGACGCTTAATAGCGAACTCCTGCGCAACTACGGACTGACACAGACCAGCGTCTACGTCAGCCGCTTTGCTGGCGACCGCGTCAGTCGTGACAACGAGCTAAATATCTCCGCCACGCTGTTGCCAGAACAGGAATACACCGACGAACAGTTGTCGACGGCTCCATCGGCCGTGATAGACAGCACCACCATCCATTTCAATTTCAACGGCAGCACGAAGCGCCAGAAGCGCGAGGTGAAACTCACCAATGCCGGACAGTCGCCCCTGGTGGTCAGCGCTTTGCAGGTGTACAACCCCGGCCTCAGCGTCAGCATCAGAAAACGCACACTCAAACCGGGGCAGAGCGACAAACTGAAAATCTCTACCAGTCCGACCAACCAGGGATTTAAAGGCCGCAGAAGAGTGCTTCTCATCACCAACGACCCGGTCAACCCGAAAATTATTATAGATATTATCATAAAAAAATAGGCAAATAAATTTCGCCACTTGGAATTTATTACTTAACTTTGCATCGCAAAATCGGAAAGTAGCGCAGTTGGTAGCGCACTACGTTCGGGACGTAGGGGTCGGGCGTTCGAGTCGCCTCTTTCCGACAAAACCGAGGCTAACAAACTGTTTATCAGTCGTTAGCTTCGGTTTTTGCGTTTTGAGAAGCGGGCTAAATAAAGACAGAAGCATGAGTTGGGCAATTCTTTTGACTTAATCGTGTCATTGGCCCGTTTCGGCAACGACCTGTTTAGGGAAGTTCAGCGCGATGAAGTATTCCAACGGTTTCCTCCCCGTCTTTTTTATGTCCTGCATCTTTTATGTCCTGCATCCTAAATCCCTCACATTCCATTTCTAAAAAAATGATATCACTGAAACGCTATACCTTATTGATTATTCTGTTGTCTGCCTGCACCCTGTCAACGGCCCAAAAGCGCCTGAAAACGCCGCTTGCCTTCGTGCCTGCCGACAGTGTCGTTTTGTGGGGCGAAAGTTATAACGATTTGCGCGGCATGGCGCTTCGTGTTAACAAAACATTGCAGGCAAGAGCGGTCAAGCCTGTTGGCAAGGCATATAAAAAAGCCTTGAAGGCGTGGAAGGAAGAAACGCTGCCGACAGCCACACTGACAGGAGCTTGCGAGAAAGGGCTGAGCGAGCGCATGCTTCGGAACGCTCTTCTCATAGAGCAGGCCGGAGGATTGTTTCTCGAATCAGCCGACAGTCGCTTCATGGATCTCTCTGAGCGCGTTCTTTGGGGCGATTTGATGCGCGAGGTGATTTCTCCGTCGCCAGTGTCTTTTGAGAAGCATACGGCGTCTCAAGCATTGGTGGATGCCACAGGAATGATTTATGCCACGTCGGGTGAAGACCTTTGGGTGAACCTGTTTACCAATAGCACGACGCACGTCCTGTCGGATGAGCTTAACATCATTGTCGACCAGATGACGGGTATGCCCCTTGAAGGACGGGTGAAAATCCGTTTAACGGGCTATTCGCGTGGCCGTTTCCATGTCCGCCTGCATGTGCGCATTCCAGGATGGGCCGTAGGGCGTTTTGAACCGAATGAGAAATATGTGTTTTCCAACGATGCAGAGCTTGACGGCGTGGAGACGAGAGCCGCATCTCTCAGGACAAAGACACCGACATTCTACATCAACGGGCGTGAGAGCCTCACCTCCGTTGTGGAGAACGGATATTTTGTTATTGACCGCACGTGGAATTCTGGAGACGAAGTCATGGTTGAATTTCCCATGCAGCCCTATTTTGTAAAGGAAGTGGGGAAGGGCAGTGCGTCGGTTGCCGCCTGCCATCTCTTCAGGGGCGTGTTGGAATACGTGCCGCAACAATCCGGCAAAGACTTCCGCCTCAGTCCAGAAGTGGGCTTGAAAGAAACGGAGAGCGAAGATGGTGTCCCCTTGTATGAAATCAAAGATGACAAAGAAAACGTTGTGACGTTTGCACCCTATATATCTGTCTGGTAGGAAGGACGTTGGAATAATAGAAAAAGCACAAGATGCGCCTTGCAATGGGGCATCTTGTGCTTTTTCTATTATGGAGTGTCGTCGCGGCCTTTTCCTGTTGACGCTGCTTGGCCATAGAGAGGCCGTTGTATGAAAACCGATGATGTGCCAGTGTTGGCCTGTCATCGGTTTCCGCCTGCTCAGATGAGCACTTCAATCTCATAAAAACCAGTCCAAGTCTGTCCTGGTTCGGCCGTGTTGATGTAAGGGCGTTTCTCCACGGGGCCTTCAAAGCCGATGGGGTCGCAAAGACCATACCACGGTTCGGCGCAGATGAATGGCGCGTGCACACCTTGCGGCGACCAAAACAGCCAAACGGGAGCCGAACTCTTTACGGCTACCAGAGGGCGCTTTGCCTTGTCGAGCACAACGGCGCGTTCCACCTGGTGCTCGTCGAAAATCAAAGCCTCGTTGGCAAAGGTGTCAACGCCAAGCGGCACCAGTCCGTCGGCCTCTTTCGGGAAGTCAAAATGTTGAGGTTCTGTGCATCCCTGTTCTGTGGCGCGAAGCACATGGGAGATATTTTTACCTTCAAGTTTCAAGTAGCCGTCAACGGCAGCGTCTTCGTCGAAATCGGGGAGCACGAAGCCAGGGTGTCCGCCCATTTGGAAGAACATGGTGCTGTCGCCCAAGTTCAGAACAGTCATGGTGGCCTTCACCCTGCGGCCTTCCAAGGCATATCTGACACGCACTTCGTAGGGCCACGGAAACGCTTCGCGGTTTTCTCCGCAGTCCTTATAAACATAGGTTAGGCTGTCGGCCGTCTCCTCTTCAAGCGTCCATTCCTTTTCGCGCATAAAACCGTGTTTCGGCATGCAGTAAGACTTGCCGTTCAGCCGGTAAGTGCCGTTCCAAAGTCCGCCCACTGCGGGGAAGAGAATCGGCGAGCGTCCGTGCCAATATTCAGGTATTCCCTGCCAGAGCATTTCCCGTTCTCCAGCCAAAACCTTGAGATTCTGCATTTCTGCGCCAGCCGTGCTGACCGTGATGCTGATTTCTCCGTTTGAGATGGTGTTTAGTTTAGCCATTTGCTGTTTTTTGTTTGTCGTTCATGATTGATGAGGCACCGTCGTTGTCCGACAAAGGAAAACGACGCCCCTCTGAAAAGTTATTCTCAATCAGTTTGCTACAGATTTATCGGGCAAAAACGCCCTGCTTCAAATGGGCAGAAGGCTTCCGCTTCGTTTTTCCAGATTAGAAATCCATATCCAATTTGAAATCTTCAAGAATTTTGCGGGCAGAATCATAGTCGCGCTCCGCCTTGCGAAGGATTGCCTCGCTCTGTCCTGACGACAACTGTCCGTCCACGATGAAATCGTCGTTGTGACGGTCGTAGTGGGGGATGGGACCGCCCTTCTCCTGGGCATAGTCGGCTGCGGCTTGAAGGGCCGTGAGGAATTTGTTCAAGTCCTCGCGGTAAAGAAAAATCTTATGCTTTTCAAAAACTGGGCGCGATTCTTCGTCGCCATCCTTGATGCGTTTGCTCTCAGTGATAGAGAGATAGAGTTCGCTGTTTCTGTCTTGCTTCACATCTATATAATAAATGCGCTTCCCTGCTTTGACTGAGCGAGAAAATACAATCTTGTTGTCAGCTCTTCCTTTAAATGAATCGTTCATGTAGATATAAAAATGGTTATGTAGATTAAATCCAATGTCGTTTGATACGCTTCCCGACGGAGGGTACAAATGTATGGTGAAAAAGCAAAGGCATAAGGCATCCATTACTAAACTAATTTTGAACACCTACTTATACTTATCGCTGGTCTTTTCCATACAAATTTGCAAGCATTTTTGCAAAGTACCAAAAAATAAATGGAAAAAATCGCACGGCCGACCTTTTTTTTGTATTTTTGCAGCATATACCAAAAGCCTGTAGCAATATAGATTTATGATAAACAGAGAATTGATTCGACTGAAGGTAGTTCAGTTAGTATATGCCTATTACCAGAATGAAGGCAAGACGATAGAGGTCGCCGAGAAAGAACTCATGTTCAGCCTCAACAAGGCATTCGATTTATATGAGTATCTGCTGACGCTCTTGGTTGAAATTCAGGAAATGGCTGCCCAGAAGGATGAGAGCAGCCGGGCTCGCAATAAGCGTTTGGGAACAGAACTCAAAGGCGAAACGCCCGAAGGACGATTGGCAGCCAATGCGCTGCTGAAACAGCTTGCCGCCAACAAGCAGCTTACCGAATATCGCGAGAATGTAAAGAAAGAATGGCTGGAGGAAGAGCCGTTCGTAAAGAAACTCCTCACCAAGTTTTTGGAAAGCGAAGTGTTCCAGTTCTACCTCACGAAGGAAGATTTCTCATATGAGGCCGACCGTGAGTTGGTGAGAAAGCTCTATAAAACCGTTATCTGCAACAACGACGACTTCACGTCGCTGCTCGAAGACCATAGCCTTTATTGGAACGATGACAAGGACATCATCGACTCCTTCGTCATCAAAACCATCAAGCGCTTCAAGGAAGACTCAACCGACGAGCAGCCGCTTCTGCCGCCGTTTGCTTCCGATGATGACCGCGTCTTTGCCGTGCAACTCTTCTCCAACAGTTTGGAACAGGGCGCAGAAACGCGTGAATATATCCGCAAGAATAGCAAGAATTGGGAATTCAATCGCCTGGCTTTCATGGACACCATCATCGCGCAAATCGCTCTGACGGAAATCTTGTATTTCCCGACCATTCCGCTCAACGTGACGTTCAACGAATACCTCGACATTGCCAAGGTCTACAGCACGCCGCGAAGCGCTTCCTATCTCAACGGTCTGCTCGACCATATCGTCAAGCAGCTCAAGCACGAGGGGAAGATCAACAAATAAAAAAATATATTCAACAACATAATCAGAAACTGAAAAATGACAAATCTCTTATTTGCCCTTTTGGAGGCTGCTCCTGAGCAGCAAAGCATGATGCCAACCATCATTATGTTGGTTGTCATGTTCGCCATCATCTATTTCTTCATGATTCGTCCGCAAAGCAAGAAGCAGAAGAAAATTCAGGAATTTCGCAATGGTTTGAAGAACGGACAGGAAGTTGTGACCATCGGTGGTCTCCACGGCACAATCAAAGACATTGCCGACAACGGCATCGTGACGCTCGAAGTTGCCACTGGTGTCAAAATGAAATTCGAGAAGAGTGCCATCATGCCCAATGGTGTGACTGAAAACAAATAAGGGCATTGGCAATCATTGTTTGGTGCGTATCACGCATCAGCCAAATGCCAGAATATCCCTAAAAACAGGCGGGTGAACGTTGCCTTTTGCCGGAGGAACGTGTGACACGGGGAACATCCTGTTTCCGTTTCGCAATGGAGTCTCGTGGCAAGGCCATCGTCAGAGACCTGCTAAGAATTGGTACAATCAGAGTCATGCCTTACGGAGACTCTGGTTGTACCAATTTTTTTAAGTAATGTTGAAAGAATAAGTTCCGCAATTTTGTACCTGCATTTTTGAGCTATTTTTGAGCTTATTCGAAGGAGCAATGCGAGCATTGTGACTGAGAATAAGTTCGAAAAGAGCCGAAAAGGCAGGGGAGTATATAAAATATTACTTGCCAACGGCAAAATTGTGGAAGTTATTTTTTCAATATTACTAAGTAGGTGTGAAACGATTTTCTCCACCTGCTTATCCAACGCGCAATCAAAACCCCAGAGCATCCAGCTCTGCAGCCGTTTGCGCTTGCCACCTACTCGTGAAAAACTGCAAACCATGAGGCGCATCCCCAAATATTCAAGTTTCATTCTCAAGAAGCTTTGCAACAAGCAAACGCTCATCTTCCTGTTCTTCCTCTCGCTCTCAACGGCATTTTGGTTTCTCCAGGTGCTCAACGAGGTGCATGAGGAGGAGTTCGACCTACGCATCGACCAGAAAAACCTGCCGAAGGGCATTGTCATCACCAGCGACCTTCCAGCGTCTCTTCGCGTGAGCATAAAAGATCGTGGCGCCACGTTGCTTAACTACAAATACAATCGTACGTTGCCCGACCTCACGCTCGACCCGTCGCTCTTTACAGCGCAGGAGGGCCACATACGGATTCTGACGTCTGAACTTGTCAAGCAGATTCGCCCCTCGCTCTCTGCCAGTTCGCAAGTCACGAGCATTAAGCCCGACACGCTCGACATCTATTATAACCACGGACGCTCAAAGCGCGTTCCCGTCCGCTTGCTTGGCGACATCTCCACGGCAAACGGATACACCATTATCGGCAAAGAGCGCCTGACACCTGATTCGGCAACCGTGTTTGCCACGCAAGCCGTTCTCGACACCATCAGTGCCGTCTATATTCGCGCAGCCCTTTTGCCCGCGTTTAAAAATTCCAGCAGCATTGTTGCCAATCTGCATGCCATTCGTGGCGTGAAAATCACGCCCAGTCGGGTGAAAATCTCTTTCGTTGTCGACCGCTTAGTGGAAAAACGCCTCACTGTGCCCATCGGCAGCATCCATGTGCCAGAAAGACAGTTGCTGCGCACGTTCCCGTCGCAAACGGAAGTGATTTTCCAAGTCCCCATGTCGCTCTATCGCTCAATCCAGCCATCCCACTTCACGGTGGTGGCCGACCATTCGCAGGCATCCCCCAACGAAGACACTCCGGAAAGCGCCAAATGCCGCCTGGTGGTTCTCAAATATCCGAGTGTGGTGAGCCATGTGCGCTTGGCGGAAAATGAAGTGGAATATATATTGGAGAAGACAAACTAACACCTCTCCTTCAGTAGAGTAATGGTTCCACCATTACAGACAAAAACACAAAATCCCCACCAGTTCATGATAGACCTCCTCAACTATAGTCATCTCGTCTTTCCCAAAACGCCGTTACGCATTGGCATAACAGGTGGTATCGGCAGCGGGAAGAGCTACGTATGTGCCAAAATCGCACAACGGGGCTACCCCGTCTTCTATTGCGACGATGAGGCGAAACACATCATCCGCACGTCGTCCTTCGTGCATGACCGTCTCACCGCGCTCATCGGTCCCGACGTCTATGATGATGCCGGACAACTTCAAAAACCAGTGCTTGCGGCGTATATCTGTTCCTCCAAGCAACACGCGGCGGAGGTCGACAGTATTGTACATCCTTGTGTGGCTGAGCGTTTTCTGCATTGGTGTGAAGCGCAGACGGCACCTGTTGTCTTTATGGAATGCGCTTTGCTTTACGAGTCGCACTTCAACGCGTTGGTCAACCTCTCGGGCCTCGTGGTCGTTGACGAAGAAACGCGCCTAAAACGCATCATGATGCGCGACCACGTGACGGCAGAAAAGGCACGCGCATGGATTGCCTTGCAAATGCCAGAAAGCGAAAAGGCGCAGTTGAGCGATTTCCTCTTGCACAATGCGGACGACGAAACACTGGAGGCCGACATTAATTGTCTTCTGAAGGAGGTGTAGGGGAGGAGGGAAAGTCCAGAGAATTCTCTGCGTAGTTTTTGACCAAATAGTATGCCGGTTGCGGCGTAGTTGCAAGGGGCGCTACACGAACATGCAGCGAAGGTCTGAGGCGAAGCACTGTAGCTCACTTTGCTCGCAAAG
>OLFV01000870.1_pt1 | contig 32616 bp, 28 predicted proteins | sample 1605551 | NCBI WGS metagenome assembly OLFV01 (sample SAMEA3888922, study PRJEB22519) | human gut metagenome | biome: human gut; feature: human-associated habitat; material: faeces | place: Denmark | collected 2011 | reverse complement strand
TGCGATGGATATTTTCGGCCATGTAGGGACAATCCGTGACGGTATTGAATTTTCCGCCATTCGGTCTTGTGTGCGAATAGACGGTATGCGCAGCCATCTCATCGGCTCGTACCTGCGCCGCCTGCATGAGCTCGCCGTTGACGGTCAGGACTGATACACCGTTTTCGCGGCGCAAAGCGTTGGTGCGGTCAATGATGTCCTGCTTGGTTGCGGCGTCATCGAAGTATTCTGTTGTTTCCTGCGCGGCAGCTGCATCCGATATTCCATCGGCAGAGAGATTTGACTGGGCCGTTTCGGACAATTTCACATCGTAACCAAGCCTTGCCATCGTGCGGCAGATCAGTACTGCCATATTCCCGCGGGTGATCTCGGCGTCCGCGACAATCTCTTCCGCCGCAAGTCCCATTTGAACAGCAGTCCGGCAGGCAGACTGATAATCCCATACAGCATCAACATCATTCAAGTACCGCAGCATCACCGTGCAGGCCGCCGCAGAAGTAACAGGGTCATTGGAGCCGTAGCGTCCATTGCCATACCCTGCAACCAGATTATTTGCGACGCAGTAGCCCACATAGCTTTTTGCCCATTCCGGAACATCCGTAAAGCTGCAAAGGCTGCGGTAAAAGGCGCTGTCCGTTTCAAATTGCTCGGGATCTGTGACAATTCGGGTGAGCAGCGCCGCCATCTGCGCCCGTGTCAGCCCCTGCTCCAGCATCATGTCGCCAGACTCGTTGCCCAGCATAATGCCGGCTTCACTCAGATAGGCGGCAGCAGACTGCTGCGGACTTTTTTCGGCGGCAAAAGAAGTTACTGTTAAGGATAGTGCAGCAATTACAGCGAGGGAAATAACTCGGATCCGCTTCAAATGATCACGCCCCTTTCCGGTAAAAGACGGTGGTTACACTTGCGGTCATGCGTCGGGTAGCTTCGTCAAAGGTGCATTGATCAAACTCGCAAATGCCCATCCGTTCTGCCTGTTCCGCGACTTCCGCGGGAAGGTCAACAGTGATGTCCATTTTGACCCGTATTTCGTCATCTTTCCTATTTGGTCTGAAATTCTGTACCAAACTGATACTTCCTTTTGATTAAGATTCTCCGGAGTGATTTGAGGATAATACAGAAGATTCAGGCTGTCAAAGGTTTATTTTAAATCCTTACGCCGATAAAACGGAGACACAACATTTTTTGCACAATTCCATCCGTTTTCCATCATTTTATTGAGTTATTTGCACTGCTTGAACGCAAATTCTTTTTTCAGGCTGATTGGCGAGGCAGGTGGTAAGCGTGATACGGTTGTCTGCTGTCGCCTGCAGATAGCTCCAGTCGGAATTGGAGATGGTCTTTACCAAAACGACCTCATATGTGCGGGTGCCGTAGATCGTGGTATAGGTGATGGTGTCACCGATTTCCAAATCCTTGATGCTGCCGATGGTGTACTTGGCGCCCCGGTTATGGCCGCACACGCCGATATTGCCGTCCCACGCTGAGGTGGAGCTGTAATGCCCCAGTCCCTTTTTCATGCTTTCTTTTGTTTCTCCTTCCCAGACCTTCATGTTGATGTCCAGGGATGGAATTTTCAGGGTGCCGATGCTGCCGTCCTTTCGCTCCATATCTTTGGCACTTGTATAAGCAGGCTCCTGATAGGACGAAATGACGGGTGTGACCGCTGGGATACCTACGCCACTATCCACACCGTAGACACCGGAAGCCGAACCGCCTACAGTCTGCTGTAGGCCGGGGAGTCGGAGCTTTTCCATGACGCCGGTTTGTGTGGTGCTGAGAACGCCGTAGGGGAGTTCGGGGATCTGATAATCCACAAGATTTTTGCTGCCGTAATGATACGCGGTACCGTAGGTGTCCTCATAAGAGGTCGAAGGGTAATAGTCGGTGTCCGCGGCTGTGTCAAAGGTATAGTCCGCGGCAAAAGCGAAAATAGAAAGGGATGCTGTTGCTGTCGCCGTCAATGCCATGCAGACCAGTTTCTGAAAGAGTTTCATGTTTTTACGCCTCCTGATCTTCTTCGTTTTCCTCTGTTTCATCCGCTTCACATTCTGCTTTCACTACGGCCTTTCGGCGGCATACAAGCAGCGTGCCGCCAACAGCGGCGCAAATCAGAACGATTCCACCTAAGATCCAAGGAAAGTGATCCGCAAAAAACGCTCCGACCTGAGCGGCAGCCGCGCCCTTGTGGTTCGCTTCTGTCCCGATATAGGTCAGAACATAAGTAACACTTTCAACACCCTCGTGGGTCACATCGCCAACATACTCCGCTGTTGTAACATAGCCTGTAGCCGCCTGATAGGACGCTTTCGCAGAGTAGGTAGCAACAGCCTGATATTGAGAGGGCATCAGCGCCTCACCCACAAGATCGGTGCCGGTGACCTGCCACTCCACATTGGCGAGGCTCAGGGTTCTGCCGTTCTTGATGGTTGTCGCGGGGACATAGGACATATCGTTGCGGTCAAGCTGTCCGATGGTTTTGGTTTCCGTCACCGTGTAGTTTTTCGTAGCATAGCCGGCGGCTACGGTATTGAGACTGGTGTGATCCAATGCGAGGGTACCCTGAAATCTGCCGTCATCATACTCGATGGTGGGCTTAAGCTGCTCCAGAATCAGAGCAAGGTCATCTTTCGTTGTTTCAACGGTGATAACCTCGGTATGAATCCGCTTTTCTTCCACGGGATTCTCACTTTTTACAATGTCCGCAAAGGTGTAGAGATACCCTTCCAGCTCAAAGGGCTCCTCAATTAGTGCTGCAGGGTCCTGCTCAGGGGATACTGTAAAGGTTTTGATCGCTTGCTGACTGCCGTTGAGGTTTTGAACCACCGTGTCCGTAGGCACCTCCAACGCAAAGGCGTTGGAGGTAAGAACCAGCATCAGCAGCACGCAGGATATTACTCTTTTCATGTTTGGGAGAGCCTCCTTCTCAAATAATTTTTGTGATGCGCATTCCCGCCATACGGTCAGGCGGTATGCCAGATACCTGCTTCATGACGCTTTCTCCTCCTTGATCTTGTATTCTACCGCGCGCTCCGGATGTTCCCGCAGCGCGTCAAGTATTCTGATAGACTGCTCCAGCGCCTGCATTGTATCCCGCTTCTGACGCTTCACAAAGCCATGCAAAAGCAGAACATCTCCATTGGGAAGCGTGCAGAAAATGATGCGTATGAGCACTTTACTTTTTACTCGCAGCTCCCAAAGATCCCGATAGCGCTCGATTGAAAATCGCTTGAAATGTGGTTCTTTCATTTCCGGCTTTTCAAGCTGGGTCAGGAAATACAGCCGCAGGAGGATCTTCTCCCGCAGCCGCGGGTCAAGCCCGTCAATAAAATCGGCGAGCGGAGCTGACTTGCTTGTTGGCTGATAGATCAGGAGTCCCTTCATGGCTCTGTCACCTCCATTGCGTCGCTCAGCTTCTTCAGATGGCAGATAAAGTGCTCTGCAAAGTCCCCGGCAAGCTCCGAATCACCGCTGATCCACCAAATCGGATTGGGAAGCGGCTGAGAGAGCGCGTCGTATTGCAGACAGATCAGCAGAAACTTTTGCCGTGGTTCGGCCTGCTCCGCAGCTTCATATAGTCTCCGAAGGATCTCTGTGATCTCACAAGAATTCTGGCAAGTGTCGCACAAGTCATCAAACAATAAGCCGGAATAGGCGCGGCTCAAGGCGTTCAATGTGGCTTCGTCCACACTTCCATCTATCCTCAGAAGGCCCATACGGTGCAAACGGGCCTTCGCCCCATCGTCAAACGGATTTTGCGGTCGTGTTTTGTGGAACTGTATATTCATTTCTTTCATCTTTGTACCTCACAATGGGATAGAAAAAGGCCCGGCACCTTGCGGTGTCGAGCCTTCTGGCATAAGTCTTATTATTCTTTGTCATCTGCTTCGGCTTGCGCCGGCAGCGTGGCGGCTTCTTCGATCATGCCCACAACCAAGGTGTTCATCTGCGCGGCGTTCTGCGCAGTAATAACCGGAGCGCCGGTGCGCTCCTCAAGAGCCTTTCGTGCTACACCGGCAACCTCACCGCCCTGTCGGGCAACCTCCATACTGCCGGAAAATCCTTCCGGCTTGGAGGCTTTGGAAATATCACGGGTGGACGCCTCGGCTAGCATAGTCAAGACCAATTCGGTATCGCTCATGTTGTCTCGCAGGTTTTCCTTTTTCAGCCCCTTGAGATTCTTGTACTGCCGCGTGGTCATGCCGGACCACGTGCGGGTGATCTCATCGGTCAGAATCGCAAATTCACGCCCCTTTTCCACACCGCGTTTCTGCCACTCATCGGTAAGTTCATTTCGAATGCGGATAGAGAGCAGCCTTTGATGTACCCAATCAGGGTCATAGCCCTTTTTCAGATAGGTTTCCAATGCGCGGTCGATGGCCTGCTCCGGATCAATGGTTTCCTCAATGCGTTCCCTGCCGACCTCTGCCAGCCAACGTTTCACCGGTTCCGCACGGGGGGAAGGGATAGACTGAATAATGCGGAGAAGCTGCTCGGTTGTGGCAGCGTCGGTCTTATAGTTCTTTCCATCCGACGATTTCATTTTCAGTTGTACGATATTTTCGTACAACTGAGTTGCTCCCTCAGACTTCAACTTGCGCTTTAAGTCACTCCAATATCTGCGAGGGTTCTCGCTTCCAGTCAGTACATGGATTACATCGACAACAGAGAAATACCACTCCTCTTGTTCTTCATTCCAAGCCGTGCGAATGGGTTGATTTTCAAAAAGCTGAATTTTATTCTGTTCGCTCATAGCGTTGCTATCCTTTCTCTTTCTTTTTTCGATTATACATCAGCCAATTCGCTGCCGCAAGAACTCCAGAAACAGCTCTTCTAAATCTTCATCGCCGTTCAGTTTGTCCAGATAAGGTGTAAATTTTCTAAGGTCAAAGGTGATTTTCTTAGGCAGTGCAGTGCGGCGCAGCTCCTCATCTGCCCGTGCCTGCCGCCAAGCCGCGTAAATGTCTTGATGCTCAGCGGATGGAGGTGGGCAGGTATAGGCGATCTTCTGTATGGTTGACTTATTGAGTACATATCCCTCAATGGTGCACATTTCTACAAATGCCCTTTGAGAGTCTGCATCATAATCAGCAATGCGTTCCGCACAGGCAATCGGCAGCTTGCGTGGACTGTTCTCCAAAATATCAGCAAGCTGTGGAATCAGTGCTGCCAGCTTGATGGCTTTGCGGATCTCATACTCCGTCACGCCGAAGAAATCCGCAACAATTTCGCGGGTGAGGAACTTCTGGCGATTCTCGCCAGAAGTTCCAATGTCCGTTCGTGTGCCTTGACATTTCTGCGCATCCAGCATTGCCTTATACGCTTTGCCCCGTTCAATGATGGTGAGGTCCTGCCGCCGCAGGAGATTGGTGGCAACGGCAATGGAAATCGCTCTTGCGTCATCGGCCTCCACGACCTCCGCAGGAATTGTTGAGTGTCCGGTCAGTCGCCACGCTTCAGTACGATTGTGTCCGGCAAGGATCTCATACTGCTCACTATTTGGAACTGGACGAACAATAATACGCTCATAGATGCCCTGCTCGGCAAGCTGCTGAGAGAATGCGCGGAGTTTTTCGGGCGGGTAGGGATGAAATCCAATGTCTGCCGTGCGAAAAGGGCAAAGACTGTTGATTGGCAATTCGCAAAAGCGGGGGGATGCCGCATCTGCCTTTGCCTGAAACATGGTTTCATAAGCCTCATTGCCTACTTCCAGCTCTGATGCTTGCTGCGCTGCGCTCATGCGCCGCTTTAACAGGTCATCCATGCTTTTCTTAGCCAAGCCGCAGCACCTCCTGGGCAAGGGAGCGATAGGAGTCAGCAGCAGGATTCTTAGGTGCATAATCGAGAATGCTCATGCCTGCTGCCGGACACTCCGCAACCTTAATCGTCTGCTCAATGGGGCGGTCAAATACATGAATGCTGTCACCGTAGATCTCGCCCACGCTGGAGCGAACGCTTTGGCAGAGCTGCGGGCGGGACTGATACATAGTCAGGAGAATGCCTGCAATCTTCAAATCGGAGTTGAATCGATTCTGTACATTGCGCACCATTTCTAAAACATCGGGAATCCCTTCACTTGCAAGGAAGTGCGCCTGCACCGGAATGATGCAGTAATCCGCAGCAGCCAGAGCATTAACGGTCAATAGTTCATGCTTCAGTCCACAGTCGATGATGATGTAATCATACAGTCCACACAGGGATGCCAACAGCTTGTCCAGCACCTTCTCGCAAGGGTCATCTGAGATGCCAGATGCGTTATACTGTGAAAGCTGCATGACCTGCAAGCGGGCTGCAGCGTCCGCTAACCGCTTGTTGGCAGGGATCAGGTCAAGGCCGCTGCTGGTATGTAGTACCGCACGATCGAGGTGGAGCTCCAGATCCTCCGGAGAGTCAATTTGGACAAGCAGCAGCTTTGCCAGCGTATTCTTCTGTTCCCCCGGCGTATAGCCGAGGGCTGCGGTGAGATTGCCCTGGGGGTCATTGTCGATCAGCAGGACCTTTTTATCTTCAGCTGCGAGGGCAGCCGCGAGGTTCAAAGCGGTAGTTGTTTTGCCAACACCGCCTTTTTGGTTGGTGATTGCGATAGTATTCATGCTCATTTTTGAACTCTCCTCAGCAATTCGATGTGTTTCCTGCCTTTACACGGCAAATTGTAGTAATCTTCTGAAGAAACAAAATCCATCAGTGGAATTTTAGGAAAATATGTTTTATTAAAACATTTCAGAGTAATCAATTTCCCAGAATGTTTCCAGTCTAATATCTGCTTTGGGCGATATCCCAAAATCGCGCATACCTGCTTTTCTGTCAGCAGATCCGGCAGAGAGGACATTTCCTGCTCCACAGCCAACCGAATAGCGCCGCCTAATTCGCTTGAATATGGCTGCGGTGGAGTATATGGGATACAGTTGTGGCGCTTGCCCTTGAGATAGTACAATGGATTCTGTTGACGATCAGCCAAATACCTTTCAACTTCTTCCTTTGCAATTTTGTATCCAAATCCTTTTCGTTTCGGCTTCTCTGCGGATACCCTGCCGGTTTCTATCAACCACAATGCAGTTTCCTTGCATATATGTGCAATTTGGTAAAATTCTTCTTTGCTGATATAGTCTTTTTGAATATCCGAAAGACTAAGCTGCCTGTTTTTCATACCCGCACCTTCAGCCTTCTCTCCGCGTAGTCCTCGCTTAATACATAGTCAATAATGGACTCTTTGAAGATCCAGTAGTGCGGTTTAATGAAGATGGCTTTTACAAGTCCTTCGTGAATTAACTTTCGAGCAAAGCTATCGCCTATTCCACCTAACATTTCACGAAATGTTAGTACAGACACTACATCGGGGTATTGCTTGAATTGTTGTATATATCTCTTCCTTGGTTTTTCCATGATCGAACCTCCGTCTAAATTACCATTGACAGATGGGTTCGATACCTATAGTATGATTCAGTTCTCTCCTAAAACTTCAAAATTCGTTTGAGTTCTCTCCTATGTCCACCATTCCTCACGAGAAAATGGGATGTACCGGAGTTCTCTCTTAGTTCTCTCCAAACCGCTTTTTTGAGCTGTCAGGAGAGAACACCAAGACATTCCGTATTTGCTTAATAAAAACACGAAAAAGTCAAAAAAGCCAGTATTATCAACGCTTTCTGGGAACGGTGGAGTGCAGATTGCTGCGGAAAACAGAATCGATATAACCACTCAAAATCCGTTGGTAGCGATACCGTGTGGGTTCGAGTCCCACCACCGGCACCAAATAGAAACACCATCCGTCAGGGTGGTGTTCCTTTTTTGCTATGCAAAGCGTAGCAAAATAAGAAATGTGCCACTTCCTCGCCCCTGCGGGGCAACTGGAAATGGTGCACGAAAACTTCATGCACATTTCGTTTGCGGTATGCGCTGTCCGTATGCGGCAGATCTTATGGGAAAACAGGAGGAAAACGCAGCGGTCAAGGTGGCCCATGGAATTCTGTATAGATATTTTTCGCCAAGATGTGTATAGTATAAAGACATATGATGCGCTCTGTTCTGCACCGCAGAATGGACGAACACAGGAAAGGTAACGTAATTTATGAATCGGAACAAACATCTGTTAGCGATCCTTGCGGCTGTCAGCCTCATCCTTGCCTCCCTTGCCGGCTGCGGCGGAAAAACAGAGCCGGACGTCCCGCAGCCGACGCAGAAACCTGTCGAATACGCCAATCTGACGGACGAGGATTCCCGTGCTCTGCTCTCCCGGCTGCTTGAGAACGCGGGCATAGACGAGACCCGGATCCGCGGCCTTTTTGACCGGGTGGACCAGTTCAACGCCAGTGTTAAGAGTGAATGGCTGACGAACGGCTTTGAGCGCGCTGTCCCCACCGACACCAAGTACGATCCCTATGAGATGCAGGATCTGTGGGCGGAGAAAAACGGTGACTTCCCCGGCTATAACTGCCGCATTACGGCATTCAGCCTGTTCGGCGAGTTCGTCACCGTCGGAGCGGATCAGCCGAAGACTCAGGGAGAGGATACGCTTTTTCTGGATTTGGAAACGCTGACCGAAGATCCCGCCGTTCTCTGCGGAGACAGCACTGCCAAATTCTGCGCGCTGTTTGCGCCGGTGCCCGCCGCAGACAGTACGGATGTGGACGAGCAGGCCCAGACGCTTCAGGCGGGCTGGGCCGCCCGGGGCGTCGCATTCTCGGACAGCCCCGCCCGGCTGATCTCCGTTGTCCTGCATGACAGGTTCTCGGACACGGAGAATACGCTGTTTGTGGGGCATGTTGGGGTGCTGCTGCCTGTGGAGGATGGGAGCTTCTGTCTGATCGAGAAGGTTGCCTTCCAGGAACCGTACCGGCTGGTAAAGTTACAAAATCGGGCGGAACTGCGCGATTATCTGATGGCAAAGTACGATACCTCCTGGGGACAGGATACCACCCGGCCCTTCATCATGGAAAATGACAGCCTGATGGCGGAGTAAGCGGCGGCACGGGACTGCGGATACCGTATCAGCAATCATACAGTAAAAATAATTGGGTTCCTTGAAAAACCGGCAGACGTGCGGAGCGTCTGCCGGTTTTTGTGTGCAGAACGTTGCACCGGGGCACATGTTTCTGTTGATGGCCGCATAGATTGGACAAGCAAAGGAGGAATCGCTATGCAGCTTTGGAAAAATACGGCTTTGACCTCGGTGGCGGCGCTGCTGGGGCTGTTTCTGCTGCCCTTGGCCGTAGCCCGGGAACCGGCGGAGGTGCCGGAGTATACGGAATTACCCCGGACGGAGCAGACGGCTCCGGTCCAGCCTGCGGTAAAGGCTGTTTATGACGCGGACCGGACCCTGCGGGTGCTGGACGGAGAGACTGTGCGGGAAATGACGCTGGCGGACTATCTGGTGGGCGTCACGGCGGCGGAGATGCCGGCGTCCTTTGCAGAGGAGGCGCTGAAGGCTCAGGCGGTGGCAGCCCGTACCTATACCCTTTACAAGCTGACAGCCGGCAGCAACCACGGGGACACGGCGGACATCTGCACGGACTCTACCTGCTGTCAGGCGTATATCGCCATGGAGCAGGCCCGGGCCAACTGGGGGGCACAGGCGGACGCTTATGAGAAAAAGGTCCGTGATGCAGTGACATCTACCGATGGGGAGGCCATCCTTTACGGCGGCGTTCCGATTCTGGCGGTGTTCCATTCCAGCTCCGCCGGGCTGACCCGAGCTGCGGGACAGGTGTGGCAGAACGATCTGCCCTACCTGAAGCCGGTGGATTCCCCCGAAGCCAAGGAGACCATCCCCAATTATTACAGCCGCGTAGACTTTACCCCGGCGGCGCTGAAGGAAAAGCTGCTGGCGAAGATCCCCTCTGCCGATCTCTCCGGGGACAAGAAAAGCTGGCTGAAAGATCCTATCCGGGACAGCGCCGGCAGCGTGGAGACGGTGGAGGTGGGGGGCGTGACGGTCCGGGGCGGTACGGTGCGCGCCGCGCTGGGGCTGCGCTCCGCCTGCTTTGAATGGGAATTGCAGGACGGCAATTTTGTGTTTTACGTCACCGGCTACGGCCACGGCGTGGGCCTCAGTCAATACGGCGCGGACGCCATGGCGGAGAGCGGCGCGGACTATCAGACCATCCTGACCCACTACTATACCGGTGTGACAGTGGAGGTCTTCACCGGCTGAGTCACGGACTTTACAAGACAGAAGCAAATGTGGTAAAATATTTTATTAAAAAACTGCCGCAAAGGGGGAACTGCTGATGAAAAAGCGATGGGCTATGGGTCTGCTGTGCTGCTTGCTGCTGTTTCAATTGGCTTTTCCGGCCAAAGCGGCGGGCAGTGTGTATTTCGTGGCGGCAGAGGAAAGCGTTCTGCCGGTGACGGATGCCACCATGCCCTTCTGGGCCAACGGCTATCTGTATGTACCGGCCTCTGTATTCACCAATCTGGGGATCTCTGTCATCAACAATACCGCAAAAAAGATGACGGTGCTGGAAAAGGACCGCCGGGCCATGCTGTTTGACTGGGCCAAGGGTACGGCGCAGGACAGCAGCGGCAGTCTGTTCACCCCCGGCGTCATTCAGTCCGGCGGACTGGTGTTTGTCCCGGCGTCTACTGTCGCAAACTTTTTCGGCCTGCAATATTCCGTGACAGATGTGACCAACGGCTATCTGGTGTGGCTGCGGTCTCCGGATTTCGGCATGAGCGCCAAGGATTTTGCCAATGCGGCGACCTACAATATGGAAGAGCGCTACAACGCGTATAACAGGGATGCCACGTCCAGTACCACGCCCAATGTACCGGTTACACCCTCCGCACCGACGCGGGGGGCCAGAATCCATCTGTGTCTGGAAGCGGATCAGCGGACCTCCGGGCTGCTGGACGCCTTGGACCGTGCTGACGGCTGGGCCACCTTCTACTGTACGCCGGACTTCCTGGAATCCAACGGCGAACTGCTGCGGCGGATGGCTGCCTCCGGTCATGCGGTGGGCATACTGGCGGAGAGCGGCGAGGACACGGCGGAGCAGCTGCGGCGGGGCAATGAAGCCCTGTACCGGGCCACTCTGGGAAAGACCCGGCTGGCCTACGTGCCGGATGCGGAGGAGACGGAGCTGCAGGCCTTGGAGGAGGTTGGCTGGCGGTGCCTGACACCCTCGATGGACCGGGCGGATTATAAGCTGGAAAGCAGCTCCAACGCCTCCGCGCTGATGAAGCGGGTGTCGGCCCGGCGGGGGGATGTGTCTGTCTGGCTGGGGACCACTGCCTCTGCCGCGGGCCTGCGGGAATTTGTGATCTCCGCTCAGGGAGCGGGCCACTACTGCCGGGCGATGACGGAAATCGGCTGACCGGCGGCTGAAATGGCGCAAGATTTACAAAACGTTCAACACCCTGACGAAGTTTAGGGTAATATAAAGTAGAGAAGAACATAAGAAACGGGACCGGAAGGCCCCGCAGAACGGAGGAGACCCTATGGGACGCAACATTCTGGTTGTAGAAGACGATAAGAATATCTCCGACCTGATCCACATGTATCTGGTAAAGGAAGGCTTTGACGTCCGCATCGCTGGGGACGGCGGCAAAGCACTGGAGGAGTTCCAGAAGAAGGAACCGGACCTGATCCTGCTGGACATCATGCTGCCTGTGATGGATGGCTGGGCGGTCTGCGCCAAGATCCGGGAGACCAGCAAGGTGCCCATCATCATGCTGACGGCCAAGAGCGAGGTCTTTGATCGGATCCAGGGCCTTGAAATGGGCGCGGATGACTACATCGTCAAGCCCTTTGAGATGAAGGAGCTGATCGCCCGGATCAATGCCGTTCTGCGGCGGACGGAGATCCCCAACGACACCAGCAAGAAACTCCATTTCGACAAGCTGACCATTGATCTGGATTCCTATGAGCTGATCGTGGACGGCAAAAAGATCGACACGCCCCCCAAGGAGCTGGAACTGCTGTACCATCTGGCCTCCACCCCCAACCGGGTCTACACCCGCAACCAGCTTTTGGACGAGGTGTGGGGCTTCGACTATTTTGGCGACAGCCGCACCGTGGACGTGCATATCAAGCGCCTGCGAGAAAAGGTAGAGGGCGTCAGCGACCAGTGGGCGCTGAAAACCGTCTGGGGCGTGGGCTATAAGTTCGAGACCGTTGGCGGCCAGACGGCAGACAAGGCGAAGTAATATGAAGGATTGGTTCCGCGAGCGGTTTCACGGGCTTTATTGGCGGCAGATGGCCGTCACCGTGGGCATGGTGTTCCTGACGCTGGTGCTGTTGGGCGTGTCCTTTTTTTCCCTGAGCTATTCCTATGCCCGGGGGCAGAAAACCGATGAGCTGATGGTCCGGGCGATGGCGGTGAGCAAGCTGTCCGTGCGGTATCTGGAGACCGGCCGCTATCTCTCTATGGAGGAATTGCAGAAGGACGAGCAGTTCCGTCAGCTGGCGGCCACTGCCGCCGTGATCTCCGAAATGGATATTCTGGTGTGCGATATGGATGGACATGTCCTCCTGTCCACGGATGCCACTATGGAGGGCCGGCCCGTCACCATTCCGTCATCGGTGATGGACAAGGTCTCCGCAGACGGCACCTGGGCCGGGCGGAGCCGTCTGGACCAGATCTATGCCAGCAAGCAGTTTGTGGGCGGCGTGTCCGTGGTGAACCCGACCACCGGGGAGGTCCTGGGGGCGGTGTTCACCGTCTGCGCCTCGGATTCCGTTGATAATCTGTGGCGGGCCTTTGCGGGACTGCTGATGATGACGGGCTTCGTGGTGCTGATGATCTCCTTTATGGCGTCCTCCATCACCACCATGCGGCAGATCAAGCCCATCCGGGAGATGGCCGCCGCCACCCGGCAGTATGCCGACGGTGATTTTGACGTTCGTATGAATGACTATGGCCGGGAGGACGAGATCGGCGAGCTGGCGGCTTCCTTTAATAATATGGCAGAGTCCTTGCAGCAGACGGAGCGTCAGCGCCGGGAGTTCATCGCCAACATCTCCCACGAGCTGAAAACCCCTATGACCACTATCGCCGGGTATACGGACGGCATTTTGGACGGTACCATCCCGCCTGAGAATGAAAAGCAGTATCTGCGGATCATCGCCAACGAGAGCCGCCGTCTCAGCCGCCTTGTGCGGCGGATGCTGGATGTCAGCCAGCTGCAGGCTATCGATCCCCTGCGCAACGGCAATCATTTCGACGTGTGCGAGTCTATGCGCCGGGTGCTGATCTCCATGGAGAAGAAGATCAATGACCGGCATCTGGATGTGGAAGCGGATATTCCCGATGAGCCAATTTTGGTGCTGGGCGACAACGATATGATCACCCAGGTTATTTACAACCTGCTGGAAAACGCTGCCAAATTTGCACGGGAAGGCTCCACCCTCTACCTGGGCGTGGCCATGATGGATGGCAAGGCCCGGATCACCGTCCGAAATGTGGGCGAGACCATCCCGGCGGAGGAGCTGCCGCTGCTGTTCGAGCGGTTCCACAAAAGCGACAAGTCCCGCAGCGAGGATAAGGACGGCTATGGCTTGGGCCTGTATATCGTCAAGACCATTTTGCAGCAGCACAAGGAAGAAATCAATGTCACCAGCGAGAATGGCGTGACCACCTTCACGTTTTCTCTGCGGGTGGAGTAAAGAGGTACTATGAGCGAGCGCAGGACCCTGCAGACGCGGGGAGAAGTCATCGAGGAATACAGCAGAGATTTCCCCGCAGAGATCGTGGAGACCTATTCCCGGCCTCTGCCGGGGGCCGTGGAGCCTGTACCCACAGAGCCAACGCTCCGGCCCAGGAAAAAGCGTCGGGTGTGGAAGGGGCTGTTGATCCTTCTGGCCGTAGCAGCGGTGATCGCTCTGCTGGCGGCGGGGGTGCAATGGCTGATATGGGAACTGCAAATGCCCGATGACTGGGGCGAGGATGATTATTACTACTACGATCAGGATCAGGAGGATGAGGATGCCCCCATTACCATTCCCACTGTGGAACCGGATGCAGACGCCCGTCTGGAACTGGCGAAGGACCGCAGCCATGCGCTTTCGGCTCAGGAGGTTTACCGGAAGGTAAGCGGCGCCGTGGTCACGGTGGCGGTGGATCTGGACGGCGGCCGGATGTCTGTGGGAACCGGTGTGATCTTCCGGGAGGACGGCTACATCCTCACCAACCACCATGTGGTAGCCGGGGGCAAGAGCTGCACGGTGCTGCTGTCCGGAGGACGGCCCTATGCGGCGAAGTATATCGCCAGCGACGCCGGGTACGATCTGGCGGTGCTGAAGATCAATGCGGAGGAGGCTCTTCCCTTTGCGGAATTTGGAAATTCCGACGCTTTGTCCGTAGGCGACCCTGTGTACGCCATCGGTACGCCCCTGGACATTGAGATGGGCGGCACCTTCACGGATGGTATCGTTTCCTCCGTCAACCGGGAGATCCAGCTTACCAGCCGGACCTCCATGCCGCTGATCCAGACCAATGCGGCGCTGAACAACGGCAACTCCGGCGGCCCGCTCATCGACAGTTACGGGCAGGTAGTGGGTATCAACTTTATGAAGCTGTATGCCCGATATTCCACGGTGGAGGGTCTTGGCTTTGCCATTCCCTCCGTGCAGGCGGAGCGGGTGGTCAATGATCTGCTGATCTACGGCGAGCCTCAGCCGGAGCCGCTGCTGGGCGTTTCCGTTCTGCAAGTGCCGGACCAGCTGGCGGAGCACCTGTGGGGCATTCAGGTGAAGGAGGTCACGGCGGGCGGCGCGGCGGACCGGGCCGGCGTCCGGGCCGGGGATTATCTTCTGGCGGCGGACGGCAAGGAGACCCTCAGCAGTGCGGATCTGCTGCGGGCCCGGTGGCAGCACCATGTGGGAGACGAGATGACGTTGACCCTTTGGCGCCGCGGCGAGATCCTGACGGTGACGCTGGAACTGACCGAGGCCGTGGAAAAATGATCCCCTCTAAATGAAACGAATGACCCCCGGCGGCTTAGTTCAGCCGCCGGGGGTTTTATGATCCTTTTGGGGGAAAATCAGCGAAAGACCGGAGAGCAGCAGGTAGATACCGAAGGGGCGGCGCAGCAGGTCCACATCCACCGCTGTGGCGATCCATGCTCCTGCAAGTGCCGCCGGGACAGCCACGGGGACGGCGGCCTTCCATGTGGGCACATCCAGATATCCCTCCCGCCAGTGGCACAGCAGGGCGGAAATGGCTGTGGGCAGGAAGAACAGCAGATTGATGCCCTGAGCCGTTCGCTGGTCCACGCCTAAAAACAGTGTCATCACCAACAGCAGCAGCGTTCCGCCGCCCACGCCCCACGCGGAGATCACCGCAGCCCCCAGCCCGCAGAGAAAGGGGAGCAGCCAGTCCGTCACAGCAGATACCTCACCCCCGCGTAAAAGAGAAAGGCGGCGAAGATCCACTTCAGAATTTTGGTGGATACCCTGCCGTAGAGCTTTCCACCCAGCCATCCCCCCAACAGCCCGCCTGTCAGATAGGGGAGGGCAGAGGCCCAATCCATCCCGTTCCGCCAGAGGTATATGGCGGCGGACACGGCGCACACCGGGAAAATGACCGCCACACAGGTGGCATAGAGCTGCCGGGACTTCAGACCGCCCCAACGGGAGAGAATGGGGAGAAATACCATACCGCCGCCCCCACCGAACAGACCGTTGGCAAGACCAGCTGCACCGCCGGCGATCCGGGCGGGCCATTTTGAAGCCATCACGCCACCTTCCTTTCTCGTATGTACGGACCTCCGCCGGTGGGTCAAAGGATTTTTGGCCCGGCGGCGGAGGGGAGGGAGCCGTTATTTCAGCTCAAAGCTCTGGCAGTCGGTGCACTTGATCTCGGTGGGGTTAGCCTCGTGAGTGCCGACCCGAATGGAGGTCAGGCCGCAGTAATTGGAGTCCTGGCAGTGGTGCGCGCAGTTGTTGACGGTGCAGCTGATGCTCTGATTGGGGGTGCACTGGCAGCCGCCGTTGGTGCAGTCCTTCATGATTCGTTCCTCCTGCATGAGAAAAATTTTGGCTTACGCCGTCAGGTAGTATGTCCCCGGACCTGAACTCTATACGGCGGCGAACATAAAAAAACAGGCGTTCCCTCCGGGAACGCCTGCGAGGCTGTCGATAAAGTGATAAATTTTCCGCGACGGTAAGGAAGGGTGTGCGCGGGAAACCCAAGAAGGGTGTCCCGCGCCATTAAAATCCTAAGTTTTCAGAACTTTTATGAAGTTCTGAAAACTTGCTCAGCGGGGAGAAAAGACTTTTTCGACACGCTGACAGGCGTTCCCTCCGGGAACGCCTGTCAAATATTGGCTCATTTTTCCAAGAGCTTCCGCAGGGAGTCAAAGGCTTCACCCAGTTCCGCCTTAGCCTTGGCGGAGGGGTTGGCCCGGAGGACCCGCAAAGCGGTTTCATAGCGCTGGATGGAGCGGGTGCGGACCTGCGCTTCTCTCTGGCGGACGGCAGCGATGAGGGCGTCCAGCTCCTCCCGATGCTTGGCAAGCTCCTGCTCGCCGGGTTCGTCGATGCCATCGTCCAGCGCGGCGCGGGTCTTTTCCAAAGCCTGGGCGATATTGGCCAGGATTTCCAGCTTGGATTCCACCCGGCGGCGGAAGGCGTTTTCCAGAGCCGCCCGGCGGCGCTGCTTCCGGACCTGCTTGGCGGTGCGGTGGGCTTCCAGCTCGTCAGCCAGATAGGACTGCAGCAGGTATCTGTCCAGAGAGGTCTTTTCCCGGAAAGCCTGCAGTTCCTCGGCAGTGCGGGCCTGGGCGGCCTCGGCCTTTTTGGCCAGCCGCCGCAGCTCTGCGTTTTCCTCGGTAAGCTTGGTAAGGACCTCCCGCAGGTCGATGGCGGCCTTGGTGGACTTTACCGTATCCATGATGAACAGCACGGCGATCACTGCGGCCAGAGGATTCACCAGCAGGGCCGGGAGCTTATGGAGCAGCTTGTCGATGGGGGGATGGATGATATAGATCAGCAGATCGGAGAAAAAGCCCCAGGCGATCGAACTGGTCAGGCAGATGTAGCCGTGGAGGTTAAAGGGCTGCTTGGTGTAATCCCAGTAGCGGACCTTGAAAAGCTGCTCCATTACGGCGCCTACCACATATTCCAGCGCCGTAGCGGCCAGCATACCCAGAAAATAGACCAGCCAGAAGTTGTCCGCCACCGGCAGGGTGGCAAACAGAATGATGATGGCCCCGGAGCCATAGATCGGCAGCAGCGGCCCATGGAGAAAGCCCCGGTTCACCCAATGACGCTGCTTGGCGGAGACATAACAGGATTCCCAGACCCAGCCGCAGAAGCAATAGAAGAAGAACAGCAGGGCCCACTGCCCCGGCGTGTAAACGTACATAGAAAATCATCCTTTCATAGGATCGGCAGTGCCGTTTGGCTGCGGGTCAGTCCAGATTGACCCGGAAATCGCCCCGGGCCGCCGCGTCTGCCCGGCGCTGCTTTTCCGCAGCCTGAGCATCCAGCAGTCCGCCGATGATCTGATTGGATACTAAAAAGCCCTTGGGGGTCAGATGCCACACACCGTTTTCCGACACAGCATAGCCGGCGGCCACGCACTTTTGCAGAAACGGCAGGAAGATCGGATCAAACCGGCGGCGGAACTGGGCTTCGTAATCCTTGGGATCCAGACCGGAGATTAGTCGCGCACCCAGCATCACCCATTCCACGTCCCGGTCTCTGGGCGGGATGACGGTGTTTTCGGAAAAGCGGAACTGTCCGCCGTGTGCGGCGGCGATGTAGGCGTCCAAGTCTTTTTCGTAGGCATACCGGACGCCGCCGAAATCGCTGTGGGCGCCGGGGCCGAAGCCGGCGTATTCCTGGAGCTTCCAATATTTCAGATTGTGCCGGGATTCCCGGCCTGGCTTGGCAAAGTTGGAAATTTCATATTGTTCATAGCCGTATTGCTTCAAAAATTCCACGGTTTGCAGGTACATATCCGCCTGTTCCTCGTCTCCCGGCAGACCGGCGGTGTCCTTCATGGCAAAGAGAGGCGTCCCTTCCTCTACCTTCAGGCCGTAGCAGCTCAGATGCTCCGGGTTCAGAGCTACGGCAGCGGCGAGATTTTCCATCCATCGCTCCTGCGTCTGGTGGGGCAGACCATAAATGAGGTCCAGCGACAGATTTTGAATCTTGGCTTTCCGGGCAGCCTCCACCGCCTGTTGGACCTGCTCCATGGTGTGGACCCGGCCGATGGTTCGCAGTTCCTCGTCGCAGGCGGACTGCATCCCCAAGGAGATCCGGTTGAAGCCGCAGCGCCGCAGGGCGCGGAGAGCTTTCCAATCCCCGGCGGAGTCCGGGTTGGCCTCCAGAGTGATCTCCGCGTCACGGGCCACTTGATAACGCTTTTCAATGACCTTTAAAATTTTGCACAGGCGCTTTTCTCCTAAGTAGCTGGGAGTGCCGCCGCCGAAGTATACGGTATCCACTGTGTGAGACGCGGCCAGCGGCGCGGCTTCTGTCAAATGGGCGCAGAGGGCGTCGGTATAGGCGTCCATGCGGTCCTCGCCATGGGGCAGGGAGTAGAAGTCGCAGTAGACGCATTTGGCCTTGCAGAAGGGGATGTGGATGTACAGCCCCAGCGGCCGGACGGTTTTCATAAAAATGCCCTCCTTTTGGAATCATGGTCAATAGTTTACCGCTTTTCAGGCTGCATTGCAAGAAATTTCACATACTTTTCGCCGGAATGGGGAACCTATGGAAAACTTGTGAAAAGAGGTCGTACTATGGATATGACGCCCCGGGAATACCAACAGTATGTGCAGCGGAAAATGAAAAAGTCCCCCTTGGGGAAGGACGTATGTCTGGCCTTTTTCGTGGGCGGAGCCATCTGTGTTCTGGGACAGGCCGTTCTGGACGGCTGGATGTCTCTGGGTCTGCCCAAGGAGGACGCGGGCACAGCTACCTCCTGTTCGCTGGTGGCCCTGTCCTCATTGCTGACGGGACTGAATCTCTACAACAAGCTGGCCCGCTTCGGCGGCGCGGGAACGCTGGTGCCCATTACCGGCTTTTCCAACGCAGTGACCTCACCGGCACTGGATTTCAAGTCCGAGGATTGACCTATAATAGACATACAGTCGGTTCTATGGAGTGAGTATGCTGATTTAGTCCAAAATCAAAGCTTCCTCCCGACTTATCATTTGCACGCATTCACCTTAAATGGTGGGTGCGTGCTTTTTTGTTTTCAATGCATTTTCATAATACCTCATCAGCCTATTTTAGTCGATGGGGAAATTTTTCTTTTTTGAAGGGTGGTCAAAAGGGGTGCCATTTCTACATTCATTACGAGAGGTGCATTCGAGGTGTTTTATGACTTGCCGACCGCAGACTCTCAACCTGTTACCACAGCACTGTACCTTGAAAACCGAATACGATTCCAAGACATCACCGTGTTCGAGCCACTATGAGCAAGTGAAAGGGGCCTGGTCAAGCTCCATTGCGACGACAGCACGGGAAAACAATGGTACACTCGTCCGGCTAGGTCTCAAACCGAGGGACGACGCACCCACAAGCATGGGCCGAGGCTGAAATGCCTGTGTCCCCCTGACCAGGGGACTTGGAATCGACTCTATTTACAACTCTGTCAGGAAGGAGGTGTATGAGATGAGCTGCACACAAAAACAACAGTTGGTGTGCTTTCCGAAGGTAAGAGTTTATAAGCCGTGGTTCCGACACTTCAATGATCACAAGGATTTCCGGAACGAAGGAACTGTCCATCTATTCAGTCTCATGGCGCTCTTCAGCTACGCTAATTTTCGATCCAATGAACGCGTGATCAATGGCGACCGATATATGGAGGCACCGGGTCAGTGGATCTGCAAGCTCGGGGCATTGCCCAGAATCCTTCGAGTCCACTCCAAGACTCAGGCGCTTGAGCTGATGGAGTACTTCCAGAATCATGGATTCCTTACCTTTGAGATCTTGGATGAGGAAAAGGAAATACTCCGCTTCACGATTGCCGATTGGAAAGAGCACTGCACACACCTACAGTATAACTATTACAGCTATAAAGGATCGGGATTCTTTTTCTTCCCGCTGCCTGTCGGCAGACTGCTTCTGAAGACTGCACGAAAGGAAGTCGGAATTGTATTCAGTGAATTGGACGCCATCATGGATATGTGGCTCCACACAATCCTGAATGACCCCAAAGTGCGAGGATCTGAGTATATGCCGGTTGTCTATTACTCCAATATGCGAGGTATGCCGCTGCTCTCATATACTTACCTTGCTCGTCGTTGGGGCTGGTCAAAGTCCCGAGTCGGACGCTTCATGTTGAAGGCCGGCGAATATGGAATTATCAGCCGTGTGAGTTTTTCCAGCTCACGCGGCTCTGTCATTTCAATGTGCCGCTATCGTGAGATGATCTACGGTGAAGGCTGTGAGGAACTCGAACTAAGCAGGATTGGCGAGATCATTGGTATTGCTAAGGCGATTGATGTGGTGGAAGCAGACGACAGCAAACTCGATATCAGCGTCGAGTCTCGCGTCCCGCCAGAGAAAACAATAGGTAAAGCCAGAAAGTCCTTGAAAATACAGGTGTTTCTGGTGGTTCGCTCCTCTTTTTTTGCTCGGCAGATTCCATTAGTCTTCTACAGTTCTTTAGACTGGGAGATGTCTGAACAGGAGAAGAGTAGTCGTGACCCGCCCAAAGAATCCACACTCGGAAAGGAGATGAAATCATGACCTCTGACAGCACACCCGTCTTTGCGCTTGAGAAGGAAGCGTTGAAGACTGAGATTGAGACTGGCCTTCAGGTTGGCGTAGATCATCTGGAGGACAAGCCGATGAAACGCAAGCCGGTGGAAAAGTATCACAACACCAGGTACTTGCTCAAGCAATACCGCAAGGTGGCCTATGCGATCCAGATCTCGGAGTCTGACATGAATGTCAGGATGGAGATGGAACATGGCACCCGGCTTTCCACACTGGAGGTCAATGCAGAGCTTGCGGGGGTTGATTTATCCGGCTCAAAGCTTGAAGGATATGCACGCACAGTCATCCGGAGCAAGAATATGCTCCAGATCATCAAAAACGCGCTGAACACGGTAAGGCTGGATCCGGATCATGGGGAGTTGATGTACCAGATCCTCTATCTCACCTACTTCTCGGAGAGGAAGCTGGCCAACCGTGAAGCAATCCTTGCAGAACTCGAGCGAATAGGTTTCCAAATGTCGATGGTGACTTATCACAGTTACCTCAATATGGCGATCAAAGCCATCGACCGCATTTTATGGGGTTATACGGCTCGTGATTGTATGGAAATCATCAAGCAATTTCTGCCCTGAACTAAAATTGAACTATTTCCGAACTGTATTTGAAGTCCTGCTTAATTGCATCTGTATTCCATAAATGCTAAGATGATAGCGTCGAAAAGTTTCATCGATGGACGGCCCTCTGCTCTGCCGGGGGCATTTTTCATGCATAAGCCAGGAGTTTGGGTCGCACTGCCCAAGCCCCTGGCTTTTCTTTTCGGCTCTAGTTGAAAGGAGGACTTCCCAGTATGAATCAGAACAAACCTGCCGTCGTCAAGAAGCTGCAGGAGCGATTCAGAAATGTAAGCGTTGGTCGTGGACTGTATATAGCATTTGTGATGCCTACGATGCTGAGCATGTTTTCCACTCGTGCTTTCGCCGCGGATACCATTTGGACGAAGGCGAGTGCGATCATGCAGGATGTGTATACGCAAATCCTCAGCATCAGCACCATTGCCGCAGTTGTTACGGCTGCCGTTGCGCTTCTTCTGATGAACTTCTCCAGATCCGGACGGACGGTTGACGAGTCCCGTGCTTGGTTGAAGCGGATCATCATTACTTGGGCTATCCTGAATAGCCTTGGCTTTATCATGGCCTATGTGACGCCTTTCTTCGCCGGTGGCACTTGGACGCCTTAAAGGAGAAACAAGACATGAAAAAAAGCATCATCTGCTTGGTATCCGGTATCGTCGCTGGTATCGCCATGTGTTTGACAGCGGCTTACTTCCTGCCTGAGAGCAGCTTCGACGACGAGTTGGGCTGCTTCTGATCTGACGCAGGAGGTGTTACATGGGTATCTTAGACAGCATTGTTGAGTGGATTGCCACGCAGATCATGAACCTGCTGGACCTGGTCACAGGATCCGTTCTTGGAGCGCTGGGTTGTGACATGAGCACTTTCTTGCGTTACTTTCCAGCCGCTGAGACACTCTACGAAGTCTTTGTAGCGATTGCTGTTGGCTTTATCCTTTTGAACCTCGTGTGGCAGCTCTTCAAAAACTTCGGGCTTGGTGTGGGCCTTAGTGCGGAGGACCCTACCAAGCTCGCTATCAAGTCTATCCTCTTCATTTTTCTGGCACTGTTTGCCGATCAGATCATGGTGCTCGTCCTGGGAATCGCCGGCACACCATATGGCTGGGTTGTCGATACAGCACTACCTCCCATTGAGTTTTCCAACTTCGGTAGCGTGCTCACGGTGATAGTCGGATGCCTCGCCTCCGGATCCGTGAGCCTTATTGTTTTGATCCTTGTGATCATCATTGCCTGGAACTATATCAAGCTCCTGTTTGAGGCAGCGGAACGATATATCCTTGTCGGAGTTCTGATCTATACGGCGCCCATTGCGTTTGCGACAGGTGCGTCAGAAAGCACATCTAATGTATTCAGCGCGTGGTGCCGAATGCTTGGTGGTCAGCTTTTCCTTTTGATCATGAATGCATGGTGCCTGCGCCTGTTCACAAGCATGGTTGGCAACTTCCTTGCCAATCCGCTGTCCATATGAGGAGGTAGACATGAAACGAAAACGCATATTCACAATCCTTGTGCTCGTGCTGCTCACCTGTGCTCTGTCCACAACTGCTTTTGCCATCGATGAGAGTGAAGTGGAAAGTGCCATTGCAGCGTCCAGTCAAGAAGAAGTTGCCGGCAATATCTTCATCTGGTTCCTGTGTGCCATTGGGTTTCTCAAAGTAAGTCAGAAGATCGATAGCTTCATGGCTTCCCTGGGAGTCAATGTTGGCAGGACAGGAGGAAGCATGCTGGCAGAACTCATGGTAGCCGGCCGTGGTATCGCCACTGCTGCAGGTGCATTTGGAAGCACGGTTTCTAATCGTCACTCCTCGCACGGTACACACAATGGTGGTCAGGCAGCCGGCGCAGCATTTACCGGTGGCGGAAACGGCCTTGTCGGGGTCACCAAACGAGCTGTGGGTAATGCTGCAGCATCAAGTGCAACAGGCACCGGATCTGGTCTTAGCAGCATCATTGGTGGTGCTATGTTCGGCTCCAGCTTAGCAAGCGGGGGCAAGTTCGCAACTAGTGTGATCGGAGCTGTTGCAAAGGGAGATATATCCTCTGTCGGTTCGATCACCGGAGAACAGGCGTCGGAAGCATTGACCAGTTATCTTGGCTACTCAAGTGCTGCGGCGAGTGAGATACAAACGGATGATCCGGTCACAATTCCCACGGCGCCTACCCCAATGAACGGCGAAGATGTTGTCACCCTCGATGGAGGATCAGCAGCCGGTGTTATCCCACCCGAAACTCAACCGTGGGCGGCGCCCAGTGCCCCCAACCCGGTGGTTTCCTCTCCGGTGGGAGCAAAACCAGTTTCTGAAGGAAGCGCATTGACCGGCGTGATCACAACTGCTACGCACACAGCTTCGACCACCCCCACGGCCCCATCTCCCGGCACTGTCCGCGAGGGGGCTGGTGTTCCCAGTTCGCCTCCCACATTCCGCAATGTCGAAATTGGCGGAGGCCGCATCACAGGACACGAAGTTGCTCCTGATGGTCAGTCTGAACGGGAGTTCGCTATGTATAGCACTGAGCAGTATATGGCTCCTACCGGCCCCTACGATACCGTAGAGACGATAGATGGCTCTTCCTGGTACAGGCAATATGCACAGCCGACTGTCGAGAAGACTCCCTATAAGGATGGCGACGATAAGATTCGGTATGAGGAGCGCATTGTTCCTCAAATGCCGCCCGTGCCCAAGAGAAAGGACAAAGTCTAATGAGTGAAGAGAACAGACAGCAACAGTCATCTGCTGAATCCACAGTAGCTGGCGCTGCGAAAACCGGTAAAGCCATTGCCAGCATCGCAAAGGGTGCCGCAACTGGTGGCGCTCATGGGGCGGCCGTTGAGGCTGCAAAATCCTCAAAGAAGTGGACCATTCCCATCGTAGCCGTCATCTTGCTTTCGGTTTTGATTATTGCCATGCTGCCCTCGGTGATATTCGGATCCCTGCTTGGCGATGGCACTGATACTCCTAACGGGATTTCCGATGATACGGTGCTGGTGCAGAACTTGGCGGATATCAACAGTGGTATCAGCATGATCCTCTCTGCGGGACTCGATGATGTGCTGGCACGGATCGACAGTGATTTCACTGCTTCCGGCTGTGACGGTAAGGAAGTCAATAATCCGTTCGGTTCCGATGTGGTGTTTAACGCCAATGCAATCGTTTCCCTGTACTGTGCCTATAAGGACACTGACGCGACCTCCATTTCCAAGGATGATATGGAGAGCCTGCTTGCAGCAAACAAGGACAAACTCTATTCGTTCACCTATACAGACGAGGTGAGAGAAGTCCCCTCTGAGCCTGAAGCAGAAAGCACGGAAACGGTTGCGCCTGACACCACAACCGAGGAACCTCCCGAGCCGACTTATGAGACCATCCGAGTCTACACCATCTCATACAATGGCGAGGCTTATTTTGCAGATCAGGTATTCTACCTGTCTGACGACCAGAAGCTGCTGGCAAGCCAGTATGCGCAAAACCTCACCGTTCTGTTGGGCGATGGTGTTTACCAGGGCCTGAGTGAAACCGAATTCTCTGCCATGGGACTTTCCTATGACGGAGTCATTTTCTCAGATGGTGAGACGCAGGTGGTCTACTACAACCAGTTGGACGAACGCTGGAAGTACGAACTGTACGGCACAGACACCATTGGCGGTTACGCCTGTGGGCCTACCGCTATGTCCATCGTCGTATCCAGCCTGACATCCGAAACTGTCGATCCTCCTCACATGGCACAATGGGCCTATGAGAACGGCTATTGGTGTAGTGGAAACGGCTCGTACCACTCTTTAATTCCCGGTGCTGCTGAGGCTTGGGGATTGAGTGTAGAGGGCTGTACGGCAACAGAGCCCCAGCGCATCGTTGATGCCCTAGCTGATGGAAAGCTCGTGGTCGCCATCATGACAAAGGGACACTTCACTTCCAGCGGCCACTTCATTGTGCTGCGCGGTTGCACAGCTGACGGAAAGATACTCGTCGCAGATCCTTCCAGTTATAAGCGCTCCGAGAAGAGTTGGGATATGTCCATTATCCTCAACGAAGCTAGTAAGCGCGCTGGATCCGGTGGGCCGTTTTGGATCATCGGAAACTGACAATAGAATAGAGGCAGAACATGAGCAAACCGAATGAAGATCGGGATGTCTACTATATCCCACCAAACTTTCTCACAAGTGGGCGCTTATTTGGCGGCATGATTCGGGCACGCAATGCGATTGAAGCTTGCGTGCTCGTCTTATTAACAGGTGTCCCCATTATCAAGTTGCCCTTTTCCCTTACTACACGGATCATCATTTTGTGCCTGGTGTCTCTGCCACTTGGAATCTTTGGTGTGATTGGATTTGAAGGTGATTCGCTTTCTGAGTTCGCTGTTAACTGGGTGCGTTGGCTCATCCATCGCAGGACACTATACCGATCAGACACTCCGGTTCCAGAGGCACCTGAAAAACCAATGAAGGCTGTGTCGGGAATGTCGGCACCTAAGCCGCCCGAGCAGTTAGGGATCAAGATCAAGGAGAACCCCAAGAAGCGGAAAAAGCGCAACCCTGTGAAGAAACCCCATAAAGCAAGCAAGCACAAATCATCAGTTGCAAAGAAAAAGCAGCCCCTCCACGCAGAGGACTTCATCCCGGTCAGAGATATCCGAAACGGCATTATCGAGACTACAGATGGTCGCTATCTCCGTGTGATTGAGGTGGAGCCGATCAACTTCTTGCTCCGTAACATTTCCGAGCAGAAGAACATCGTCGCCAGCTTCGCAAGTTGGATGAAGATTTCTCCTGTAAAGGTCCAAATCAAAGTGCTGACAAAAAAGGCCGATATCGGCAAGCACCTCAATACCATTGAGCGTGAAATGGAGGCAGAGGATAATCCCAAGTGCCGGGATCTCCAACTGGACTACTACCATCTAATCCAGACGATCGGTTCCCGTGAGGCCATCACACGACGCTTCCTCGTCATCTTTGAGTATGAGGCAGTCACCAATCGTAAGCCGGAATACGCAGAGATTGTTTCTGCACTGGAGACCGCTGTTCAAACAGCACGTCAGTACTTTCTGCACTGTGACAATGCCGTTGTCGCTCATGAGGATGAGAACATCTTCCTTATGGAAGTCCTCTACACCATTTTCAATCGTGCCACCTGCGAAGTAAAGCCCGTTGAGAAGCGGGTCCGTGAACTGCAGGCAGCGCGGAAGGACACCGACATTTCGGTTCCTGTACCACTCAAAAGTGTGCTGGCACCTGAGTCCATTGACCTGACCCGTGGGTCCTATGTCGTCATGGATGGTGTCTATCATGCATATCTGATCGTACCCTCTGACGGGTATAACCCCCGAGTGGTCGCCGGTTGGACGAGCATTCTCGTCAATGCGGGCGAAGGCATCGATGTGGACTTTTTCTTTTCCCGCGAACCAAAAGAGCGTATCCAGGCTAAGCTGGGTCAGCAGATCCGAATTAACCGCAGCCGACTCAAGGATACATCGGACACGAATACGGACTTCGATGATTTCGAAAGCGCCATTCGATCCGGATACTTCCTGAAGGAAGGTCTTGCGAACTACGAGGACTTCTACTACTGCAACACCCTGGTCACGGTTACTACAGATACTCTGGAAAACCTGGAGTGGCGCATCTCTGAAGTGCGTCGCCTTATGATCTCACAGGATATGGACATTCGTATCTGCCGCTTCAGGCAGGAACAGGCGCTTCTCTCGATCCTTCCGTTCTGTAAGCTGGATAAGAAGTTGTTCGAGGCCAGCAAGCGCAATATGCTGACATCCTCTGCGGCCAGTTGCTATCCCTTCACCTCGTTTGAGATGAGTGACGAGAATGGCATCTTGCTCGGTGTTAATCAGCATAACAACAGCCTGGTCATCGTGGATATCTTCAATAGCCGGGTTTACAAAAACGCCAATATGGTACTTCTTGGAACAAGCGGCGCAGGTAAGACCTTCACGCTCCAGCTGATCGCTTTGCGCATGAGGCGTAAAAGCACGCAGGTATTCATTATCGCTCCTCTGAAGGGACATGAGTTCCTGCGCGCATGCAACAATATAGGAGGTGAGTTTATCTCCATAAGCCCTGCCTCCAAGCAGTGCATCAATGTCTGTGAGATCCGTAAGCAAGACTTGAGCGCCAATCAGCTGATAGATGGCGTTGTCAATGAGAACTCCATTCTGGCAAAAAAGATCCAACAGCTGCACATCTTCTTCTCTCTGTTGATCCCCGATATCAACCATGAAGAGCGTCAGCTTCTGGATGAGGCTCTGATTCGAACCTATGCAAAAAAAGGAATCACTCACAACAACGAGTCGCTGATCGACCCAGACCACCCGGATCGGTATCGCGAGATGCCCCTGCTGGGAGATGTCTATGAGATCCTTATGGAGTCTCCGGAAACGAAGCGCATGGGCAACATTCTCAATCGTCTTGTCAACGGCTCTGCGAAGACCTTCAACCAACACACCAATGTCCAACTCGATAACCTCTATACCGTACTGGACATCTCTGAACTTACAGGCGAGCTGCTCCCTGTGGGCATGTTCGTTGCTCTGGACTATGTTTGGGATAAGGCAAAGGAGGATCGCACCAAGGAGAAAGCCATCTTCATTGATGAGGCGTGGGAGCTGATCGGAGACGACGATACCAGTAACCCGAATAACGCAAAGGCGCTGGCCGGAGAATGGGTCCAAGAAATCTTCAAAATCATCCGTGGCTATGGCGGCGCAGCTGTTGCAGCTACGCAGGATATCGGCGACCTTGACAGGAGCCGATTTGGCAAAGGCATCCTGAATGTTGCCAAGACGAAGATCATTTTGAATCTGGAGGAGGATGAAGCCCGAAGAGTGCAGAGCATCCTCCACCTGTCGGATGCTGAGATCATGTCGATTACCCGTTTTGAGCGCGGCCAGGGCCTAATCTCAACAAACTCCAACCACATCACTGTTTCCTTCAAAGCTTCCCCTCTGGAGAAGCAGTTGATCACTACAGACCGCATGGAGCTCAATCAAATCCTCCAGGAAAAGATGGCTCAAAATGCGCATAATGCTGACTTATGAAAACACACCACGAATGTCGTTTACATTAGCTCTACACTATGCGTAACAGCAAAGATCTTTTACACTATGCGGTTTCCTAAGTCTACACAAAGGAGAGCAAAATGAAGTTTGCATATGCTGCCCGAGATCGAGAAGTGGCCTTTATCATTCGGCTGCTGACCATCTTCGGGGTCGTTGAACAGCGACAAATGCGGTTGCTCTTCAATCATTTGAGCAATCGTTCCTATGGCCAGATCCTCGCACGACTCCGGCGAGAGGGTCTGGCCTACTTTTCGCCGGACGGCCAATTCCTTGCCACAAGTAGGTACTCGCTGGACCACGGAAAGACCCTTGAATCTGTCATGGTATTCTGGGCATTCATCAAAATGCGAGACAATGTGCTGGACTTCTGCGCAAGCGACCCTCCGGCTATTTTATCGTTCTCTTCTGCGGCCAAGGATTATGACCTGATCCCTGGCAGTAAGCAGAATATCCCTGCAATCAACGCAGCTCGCACCGTGGTTGCGGAAGCGACAGTCCGCCTGATCGTTGTTGATGATCTGAGCACTCTGGATGAGGTAGAGCCCAGACTGGTCAACGATTATGGCATCTTAGTCGGCCCGAATGGTGTTGAGCAAATCTATAAGATGTGAGGTTACACGATGGAAAACCCCAAATATATCCTTGTTATGCGCCAGGTCGCTTCAGATTATGACGGCATCAGCCATGAACTCTTCCAGATAGCCAATAATCTGGAGCGCATGGATCAGTTCAACCCCCAGCAGAAGCTGTTCAGCCTGGTTCGTAACGCTGAAGTTTCCACGGTCTCCCTGCGAAATCTCACGGCTCGAACGGTCCGTGATGATACCGCACACTTCTACGGTGAGGTGGCTGATCTGCTTGGAATTCGGATCGATGAGACCCATGACTGGCTCAAAATCACAGTGCCTGCAATCCTACCGAAGCGAAACCAGAGGGATAATCAGGCGTTTCTGACACGCCCTCTGCGCTATGCACTCCTCGACTTCCTCAAGGAGAATCCGATGGAACGGTTCGGAAGCTGTGCTATCTGCATTGTCCATAACTACGATGAGGCACTCGGTAAGCGGCGCATTCGAGACTACGATAACATCGAAACCAAGAGATATCTGGATGTGATCGAGTCTATGCTACTGACCAACGACAGCGGGCTTTTGTGTACGGTGCTTCAGGCCACAAAGGTGTCTGATCGAGACTGCACAGAGTTCTATCTGATGCGACCCGAGACCCTCTCTACATGGGCTAAAAACCACATAAAATCAACTACCAATTCCTGCTTTGAATGAGAGGCAGAAATAGGTAGTGATTTTGAGCCTTCGGGCTGTCCTCACCCAGGGGCTGCAGAAATAGGTAGTGATTTGAGTGAGGTGTTCTGGCTGGGTGTTTTTTGCTTGGTCAGTTTCTGCGCAACTTCGGCAATGCATGCCGCAGCCTCGGGCAGCCTGTCGGCAGCCTTACTGTTTTCAAGATTGGAGTGCCTATGATTACTTGCAAGAACGATCGGTTGCTTGAACTGCTGTGGTTCGTCGGGTACTGTATTGAGTTTCCGACACAGTTGGCAGTTCGTATCGGTGGTGGTGCTGAGTGGAATCGCAGAGTGATGTATCGGGCGATTCGAGAGGGCTATGTGAAGTGCTACCGCAGGAAACATAAGCGGCATGTAATCCGGTCTCTGAGCTTAACGCAGAAGGGATTTGATTATGTGGCGCAGAGTGATCCTGAGGCAGTGGCCATGATCTATTCTCGAATCAATTGTTCCGAGCGCGTGTACCCATCAAAAGTCGATAAAATCCTGAGACTTCACGCTATCGCCGTGGGCACGGTCATGGCCCATGCGGCCGATGCAGAGATTTTGATCTCACAAAAGCCATCCCTGATGTCCCCGGCAAAGCGCACCTCAAACACAATCACCCCAGATCCAACCCAGTGTTACTACTATGCGTCCCACGAACTGCGAGTCGCCATCGAGGAGTACTCACCGGAATCCGTTTCCAAGAGTTCCCGCACGATTGGTATTGTGGTCAAGGGGAAGCATTGTTATTTCCTCTACTTCACCGGCAGCACACGGATGTACTGGATGAAGAACAGTGAGGAGAACTATGCCGCAGCTGTGAAGAGCTTGCTTCTGGCTAGAGGCTTTGGCATCACCACGATCCATCAGGTCGTGATCGGCTCTACTATGAGCGTGGCGCAGCGCCTATGCCACAGTGCAAAACCATTTGGCAACAAGTACTTTGTAGTTTCCACATTCTTCGCCCAGTGTCTCTTCCTAACCAACAACCCCGATGGTGATTCTCTAATGAAAATCATCCTCAATCCAGACATGGCGCTGGAACTGAACCAGGCCATCCTTGCACCTTACCACCCCCCACGAACTCCCAACCGTGAGTATGACGCCATCGATGACCAGCACGACAAACCGGTCATTCTGAATTATCAATGTGATCTCCTGAAACTATCGGATATCCGTCCGATCCCAGAAGGATTCCGTGGAAGCCCCATTATGCTCTGTTTTGACTACCAGACTCAAACGGTTCAGGGAATTGTCGGGCCGGCCATCGAAGTGCGTCCAGTAGAAAGCATGAATAACCATGGAAAGAAGAAAACTGAAAATAACCCTTAGCCTTGCTGTCCTGATCCCATGCGTGTTGTATATTGCCGGCATTATCGCCCAGTTCATGATCAACATCAACGCATGGAAGGCAGCCGGCAGTGACTATAGCGTTTCCCCAGGTCTCCCATCCCTGGAGCTTGCAGATGTCTTTCGATCCATATTCCACTTTCCAGAAGGCCTGATTGCCATCGGTGTGGTAGTGGTGGGAATTGTACTCATCTGCATTTTTGGACTCCGGATCGGATGGGGCCAAAACGGAGTCACCGATTCCGATCGGAATCTCACTGTCTCAAGCTCTGGTAGCTACGGCACAGCGAGCTTCATGTCACCGAAGGAGGCAAGCGCCTGCTTTGATGTGACAAGTGCGAAGAAGACCGAGCAGGACATCCTTGGCATGTTACCTGATGGTCAAATCCTCACACTCCCCAAAAACACACGCCTCAATTCCAACCTCGCCGTATGTGGCTCGTCGGGCACAGGCAAATCCAGATCCATATCCCGAAATCTGGTCCTCCAAGCGGTGAAGCGTGGTGAGAGCCTGATCCTTACCGATCCAAAATCTGAACTGTATGAATCCATGAGCGAATACCTTCGAGACAATGGATACACAGTTAAGGTCTTCAACCTAATTGAAATGGATCATAGTGATTCGTGGAACAGCCTCAATGAAGTTGGTTCCAGCGAGCTGATGGCTCAGACCTTCGCCGACATCGTACTGCAAAACACCAGCGGAGACTCGAAAGACGCGTTCTGGTACAACGCTGAGCTCAACCTGCTAAAAGCGCTGGTACTGTATGTGGCGTTGGAAATGCCCCCGGAGCAACGCAACCTGGCTACAGTCTACGATCTGCTCTATACACAGACGGAGAAGGGCCTGTCCGACATCATGGCCAGTATCAGCCATGAGCATGTGAACCAATACACCGGCGAGCTTCTTCCGCCATCCCCTGCAGCCGCACCTTACGCCATCTTCAAGCAGTCCAGCGATACGGTTCGAACCAGTGTCATCATTGGCCTAGGCAGCAAGCTGGCCGTACTGCAGGCGCAGCAGGTGCGGAACATCACTTCCTATAACGAGATCGATCTGGAACTTCCGGGAAAGCAAAAGTGTGCCTACTTCTGCATTGTGTCCGATCAGGACAGCACCTTTGATTTTCTCAGCTCTCTATTCTTCAGCTTTCTATTTATCCGCCTGATTCGCTATGCAGATGGATACTGCGAAGGCGGTATGCTGAGCACTAAGGTCAAGTTCGTGCTAGATGAATTTCCGAACTGCTGCCTGATCCCTGACTTCACCAAAAAGTGCTCTACCATCCGGTCACGCGGATGCTCGGTAGCCGTCTTCTTCCAAAATATAGGTCAGATGCGCAACCGATACCCTGATGACCAATGGCAGGAGATCCTCGGTGCCTGTGACTCCACGGTGTTTTTGGGTTGTACCGATATGCTTACGGCGGAGTACTTCAGTGATCGCATTGGTACCGCTTCCGTTGAAGTGGAGGGTACAATGCGAGAACTCAATACCATGCACATCACCAACTACACACCAAGATTCCGCAAGACCAACTCACTTGGCCGGCGTCAACTGCTTACCCCTGATGAGGTCCTGCGTTTACCCCCGGATCAAGTTCTGATCTTCATTCGAGGTCAGAAAGTCATGCGAGCCAAGCGCTATGACTACTCCCTGCATCCGGACTA
>OLFV01000869.1_pt1 | contig 32632 bp, 22 predicted proteins | sample 1605551 | NCBI WGS metagenome assembly OLFV01 (sample SAMEA3888922, study PRJEB22519) | human gut metagenome | biome: human gut; feature: human-associated habitat; material: faeces | place: Denmark | collected 2011 | reverse complement strand
CAAACCGAGATATACTTGAGGATTTTGAAATCCATTCGTACTGCAGACCTTTAGGACGACCGCCGAAGGATCCACCTTCAGATGAAATGAAATCCAGAATGGCAAAAGCCATCGGGGATCGCAACGAAATCGAATGCTCATTCGGTACAGGCAAGAGAATCTATCGAGCCAATGACATAAGAGCCAAGCTTCCAGATACAGCACGATGCTGGACGGGAATGTGCTACTTCGTCAAGAATGTGATGAAGTTCCTAAGGGAACTTTGTCTTGTCTTGAACGAAATCTGGCGGATTTTCATTATTATAGTCGCTATGAGGGGCTACGTCCGCTACCCTCTGTCTGTGACTAAAAATTAATTCAGCAGACCCTAAGTAAGTTTCCGCCTCCAAAGCATCAGACTTTAGTTGCGTAGCAAGAGCAGAGACAGAAGAGAAACGATGCTCTTCACGCATCTTCTTGTAGAGTGCCACAGTCATCTCCCTGTCGTAAATGTCAGTGTCAAAGTGGAATATGTTGGTCTCAAGAGTCAGTCCGTTGATGCCGTAAGTAGGGCGGTGACCGATGTTCATCATGCCGTTGAAGGTCTCGGAGAAGCCTTCCACCCTCACTTTCACAGCATATACGCCGCCTACAGGAATCACTTTCAGCGGGTCGATAGACAGGTTTGCCGTAGGAAATCCTATCTTTCTGCCCTCATGAAAGCCCTCCACCACGGTGCCGTGCATGGTATATGGTCTGCCAAGACACTCCATTGCCTGCTGACAATGCCCGTCGGCAAGAAGCTTTCTGGCCATCGTGGAAGAGTAATGTCTGCCGTCTGGCATGGTGATACCGTCGCAAGGCACCACCTCAATGCCTATTTCCTCGCCGTAGCGCTTGTAGTTCTCGAAGCCTTCTCCTGGTTGTCGCCTACCGAAATGATTGTCGTAGCCGAGCAGCAGCAGTCTGACACCGAGGCGGTCATGCAGGATTTCCTTCATGAAGTCGTGGGCGGAGTAGGCTGCCATCGGTTTATCAAACTGCAGTACAGCGCATTGGTCGATGCCGCAAAGCGAGATAAGCTCTTGCCTTTCCTCCACCGTGGTGAGCATATTCGGCACGTAAGACGAATCGAAAAGTGTGCGAGGGTGGCGGTCGAAGGTTATCGCCATCGTATGGTCGAAGCCTTTCTCCTTTGCCACGGCTATAAGACGACGGAGCACATGCTGGTGTCCCAGATGCACTCCATCGAAATGTCCTATCGTAGCAGCAGTCACTACGTCACTGCGAACGCCGTTGTCTTTGCTTATTTTTAATGTTGTCACTGAATGGAGTTTGTTAAAATGAAGAATGAAGAATGAAGAATGAAGAATATAAATTACGTTTTCTTCCTTTGGTTTCCCAAGGGAAATGGACTATAATATATTCTTCATTCTTCATTCTTAATTCTTAATTTATAAAAGACTCTCAATCTCCTTGTCCAGATCCTTTATCTGAGCATCACGCTTATAGAGCGAGTTGGATCTGTCGATGAGGAAGAAAGTAGGGATAGAACTTACGTTGTAACGTCTCAGATACTCTGAGTCGAGGTTGTCATTATCATGCACATTGACCCAAGGAAGGGCGGCAACCTGTGTCTTCCAGAAGTGCTCGTCAGGGTCGATAGACACCTGGTATATCTCCAGACCGCGGTCGTGGTATTTATTATATACCTCACGCATCTTCATAATGCGCTGAGTGCTGCCATCTGCCGCAAAAGCATGGAAGTCGAGAAGCACCACTTTGCCCTTCAGGTCAGTGAGGTTGCGGCGCTTGCCTTTATTGTCTATGAGGCTGATGTCTATGATGTTGGACACGCCAACCTTTGCTACGTCGATGACGGGGCCTTGGCTTTGCGCCTTCATGATGCGCATATTCTTCATGCCTTCCAGAGCGATGTTGTGGAGGTTCTTGCCACGCTCAGCCTCAGGATAGAAGGTGTCCCAACTGGTAGCCACGGCTGCAAAGACGCGGATGTCCTCATGGCTTGAACGAGGATTGAAGATAAGGCGGTTGCCCAAAGCCTGGAACAGAGCGAAATAAGAATACGCCTTGCCTGGCTCCTTGAAGATATAGTTGCGCTTTACGTAGTCTTTGTAAGCCTCCACGATGCTCTCAATGCTGTCTTCAGACTGCTTGATGCTGAGCACAGGCGACTTCTCTATGGCGATAGCTTGGTTCAGAAGCTGGTTCTGGAGAATGGACAGTTCCTTGATTTTCTCACAGTTGTCAGAGCCTTTTACCTCATATCTCACAGCCATAGTAGGGTAGGAGGCGGTAAATTCCACCGTCTCTGTAGAGTCGATGCTCACATTGATGATGTTGCGGGCTATGCGAAGACGGAAAAATTCTGGCGCTGTCACTGCGTCACCGCTGAAGTCGAATGCGCCGTCCTCACCGAGTTTCACAGAGTCAAGGACTACAGGACCGTCCAGACTCATGTTTTCAAAGTAGAGCACAGAGTCCTTAGCGTCAGTGATATTGCCGCTTACGTGGAATTTATTCTGCTGACATGAGGCGATGCTCAGCGCACATGCAGCGAAGAGAGTGCATCGGGTGATGCGGGAGATAATCTTGTTCATTGTCTGAAAATTTTCTGCAAAGGTAATTCAAATAGGGGGAAATACAAAATTTCGACTCTCTTTTCTTTCATATAAGGTGCTAATAATAATTAAATAATGCCGTATTTGGTGTTATTTTAGCAAAATAATCACTACTTTTGTCTTTTGAAATGAAAAGGTATATCATCATAATCATCATAATGCTGGTCAATGGCGTGGCGGTAATGGCGCAGTCTGACGTCAAGATTAAAAATGTGGAAGATCACCAGGTCGATATGGACAGCCCCACTTTCGTGCCTCTTGTCCGCGTAGGAAAAGTGCTTGAAGGCAAGGATAGCATTCAGTATATGGAGATGAATAATGTCTATGTCTATGCTCCGATGACATTCAAGAATGATAAGCAGCGCGAAGCATATAACCGATTGGTTTACAATGTGAAGAAGGTGTTGCCGCTTGCAAAGGAGGTCAACAGGGCTGTGCTCGAAACTTATGAATACCTTATGACTCTGCCTAATGAGAAAGCTCGTCGTGAGCACATGAAACTCGTCGAGAAAAGCATCAAGGAGGAATACACTCCAAGGATGAAAAAACTCACTTATTCTCAGGGAAAGCTGCTCATAAAGCTTATCTATCGCGAGACCAATTCTTCCAGTTATGAACTCGTGCAGGCGTTCCTCGGTCCAGCAAAAGCCACATTCTATCAGGCTTTTGCATGGCTTTTCGGTGCCAGTCTCAAAAAGGCGTACCAGCCAAATGGCGTAGATAGGCTCACCGAGCGCGTCGTTCGTATGGTCGAAGCCGGTCAGCTTTAATCCCCTCCGCTCCCATTGATGTCTCTCGTTGCACCCAATGATGCCATTTTTTGCGCTTCATTTGTTGCCCTTTCGCCCATCTCGTCAGCCCTCCTTGGCTGATGCAATCCTCCGACAATTCCCCCGATTTATTTGGGAATGTCCGTTTTTTTTCTTACTTTTGCAATCTAATAGATTGAAAACATTAAATGGCAGAAGAATATAACATACACAATGAGCGAGTCTCAAGCTCAGAAAAAGAGTTCGAGAAGGCATTGCGCCCACTCCAATTCTCAGACTTCAGCGGTCAGAGCAAGGTGGTGGAGAATCTGCAGGTCTTCGTCGAAGCAGCCAAATACAGAGGCGAACCGCTCGACCATACACTCCTGCATGGACCTCCTGGACTCGGTAAGACTACGCTGAGCAATATCATTGCTAACGAACTTGGTGTGGGATTCAAGCTCACAAGCGGTCCTGTGCTCGACAAACCTGGCGACCTCGCCGGCATTCTCACATCCCTCGAAACCAACGATGTCCTCTTCATCGACGAGATACACCGCCTCTCGCCTGTGGTGGAAGAATATCTCTATTCTGCTATGGAGGACTATCGCATCGACATAATGATAGACAAAGGCCCTTCTGCACGCTCCATACAGATTGACCTTAATCCCTTTACGCTCATCGGAGCCACCACCAGAAGCGGTCTGCTTACTGCCCCTTTGCGTGCTCGTTTCGGCATAAATATGCACCTTGAGTATTATGATCCTGATACGCTGTCCAGGATTATAAAGCGCTCATCGCGCCTCCTCGGAGTGGCAATAAGCGATGATGCCGCCGACGAAATATCCCGTCGCTCCCGTGGTACGCCTCGTATCGCTAACGGATTGCTGCGCCGTGTCCGTGACTTTGCTCAGGTAAGGGGCAATGGAAATATCGACACCGACATCGCTAAGATAGCCCTCACTGCCCTCAATATCGATGAATACGGACTCGATGAAATCGATAATAAGATTCTCACCACCATCATTGACAAGTTCCAAGGCGGACCTGTAGGCATTGGAACCATAGCTACTGCCATCGGAGAGGATGCCGGCACCGTGGAGGATGTGTATGAACCATACCTCATTATGGAAGGTTTCATCAAGCGCACACAGCGTGGACGAGTGGTCACCGAACTGGCTTACGCCCACCTCGGCAGGGATATGTATCGCACAAACAGCCATATACTCACCCCTGACCTCTTCGATTAAACCGCCACTTCCGTGCGCATCACCATAAGAAATCAAGTCTCCAATAATCCCAATCCAATCCTGTCATCACAATGAAGAAAGGTATTTTCACAGGTTCTTTCGCCCCTTTCACTATCGGACACCTTGACATCGTGAAGCGAGCACTGCCCCTTTTCGATGAATTGACTATATGTATCGGCTTCAATGAGCAGAAACACTACGATGAACCAGTGGAAGAAAGGATGGAAAAGATACGCAAGGTGATGCAGAATGAGCCGAAAGTGAAGGTCGATTCCTGGTCGGGACTGACAGTGGATTACTGCACTCGCCACGACATCCACTATATTATAAAAGGTGTAAGAAGCGTCAAAGACTTCGAATATGAGCGTGATCAAGCCGAGATGAATCGCCATCTGTCTGGTGTCGAGACCCTTTTCCTCTTCTCAGACCCACGCTATTCCGCCGTCAGCTCATCCTTAGTGAAGCTCCTGAAGAGCTATGGAAGAGACGTCTCCGAGTTTCTTCCCCCAGCCACCGATTAGCCCCGAGCCAGTCACCGCTAAGGCGTCAGCCATTCTTCATTCTTCATTCCTCATTCTTCATTCAAGAAGAGCCCCTGTGTCAGCCGCGTTACCGGCTGATATTCCCGCCCTTTAATGAGCGCAATAACAAAGAAAACAAGAACCAATATGATAACATACTCAGCAGAAAATGTAAAAATGCCGAAGATACGCAAGCGCGATACATCGGCATGGATCAAGAAGGTGGCAGCCTCCTACGGAAGAAAAGTGGGAGAGATAGGTTACCTCTTCGTAGATGATGAGAAAATCCTTGAGGTCAATAACGAATACCTCGGACATGATTATTACACCGACATCATCACCTTCGACTACGACGAAGACGACATAATCAATGGCGACCTCGTCATAAGTCTCGACACAGTGCGCTCTAATGCCGAACTGTTCAGCAAGCCATACGAGGAAGAACTCTTCCGCGTTATCATCCACGGAATACTCCATCTCTGCGGTATCAACGACAAAGGACCGGGCGAAAGAGAGATAATGGAACAGGAAGAAAACAAGGCTCTCGCACTGTTACAAAGATAGTGCAAACCGAGCGCAATAAAGCTTGCTTTAATTGCCGAGGTGTAGCCTATCTTATGCAAAGATAAAAGCATAAATATAGCATTTTTGTCACTATTTGCCCGTAAGGTCGTGAAATAGTGTTAATTTTTATTCTTTTATTTAATTGTTGCGCAAAAACTTAATCAAAATGTTTGGTGTTCAATAAAAAATAAGTAATTTTGCTCACCTTTTAACTTTACCAAGTTACACAACGATTATCAAAAACGAACATAGAACGATAAGAAATGGAAAAAATTGACAAGTTAGACAAGAAGATCCTCAGCATTCTTTCCCAAAACGCACGTATGCCTTTCAAGGATGTTGCCACTGAGTGTAATGTCTCTCGTGCCGCTATTCATCAGCGCGTACAACGTCTCATTGAGGATGGAGTAATCACTGGAAGTGGATTTGACGTTAATCCTAAGTCCTTAGGTTACTCTACATGTACATATGTAGGCATCAGACTCGAGCGCGGATCTATGTATAAGGACGTAGTAAAGCAGCTTGTCAACATACCAGAAATCGTGGAATGTCACTTCACTACCGGTCCTTACACCATGCTCGTAAAGCTCTATGTACGTGATAATGAGCAACTCATGGATCTCCTCAATAATCAGTTGCAGCGCATTCACGGCGTTGTTTCCACAGAGACTCTCATCTCTCTTGAGCAGAGCATCAAGCGTGAGGTGCCAGTTCCTGTTGAGGACTAATACTGACGATTTTCATCACTCGCTATAATTGATACGGATTACTGGGTCGCTGTCTTCTTACTTTTGATAGTGAGAGACTGTCGTGGCTTGGTAATTCGTATTTTGCGTATCGGTAATAGTAGTGGTTTATTCGCGTTTTCACCACTCATTCATTGATATAAATTCCATTAGAATATCATGGATCACTTCTCCATAGACCAACTCCTGCAGCCTGCCTACAATGCTTTCCCTGAGGCAGACCGCCGTCCTGTAATCGGCATCACTGCCAATTACTCCGACATTGACGCCACACTGCGTGACAGATACTATAAGCAGATAGTCACTGCAGGCGGCATTCCCGTCATCATTCCCCCTATTGCTGACGCTAAAATCATCGCTGACACACTGGAACATGTCGATGCTGTCCTCCTGACTGGTGGCGGAGACTATAATCCTCTCTGGTGTGGCGAGAACCCAGTGCCGGGACTTCATAATATCAATGCGGAGCGTGACGGAGCCGAACTGATTCTTACCCGCATGGCATACCATCGTCAGAAGCCTATGCTTGGTATCTGTCGTGGCATCCAGACCCTCGCCATGGCGCTCGGAGGACACGTCGATCAGGACATAATACAGCAGATAAAGCATTCGCAGGACGCTGACCGTAGCGAGCCAACCCATTCCGTCAGCGTAGAGCCTGACTCTTTCCTCTATTCTATCTATGCGCCAAAAAGCAGTGATACCGCTGCTCCGCTGACCCTTTATGTCAATTCTTTCCATCATCAGGCGGTAGATAATCCAGGCGAACGCTTCCGTGTCACAGCGCGTTCCAATGATGGAATCGTTGAGGCTATTGAGAGTACTGAGTATAAGAGCATTATGGGAGTGCAATGGCATCCCGAATGGCTGGGCGAAGATGGTCAGCCTTTGTTCCGTTGGCTCGTAGATAGAGCACGCGAATACCAGCGCGTCGGCGCCCTGCATCAGCGCATCCTTACCCTTGATACGCATTGCGACACGCCGATGTTCTTCCATCAAGGCGTCGATTTCACAAAGCGCGACCCACGTATTCTCGTTGACCTTCACAAGATGACTGAGGGACGTCAGGACGCTACAATCATGGTAGCGTACCTTCCGCAGCCTAAGATTGGGCAGAAATTCTCTGATGCCGTGGAGATGAAAGCGGCGGGACCAGCCGCTTATGCCGACCTTATCTTTGACAAAATCGAGGCTATGGTGGCGTCAAAGTCTGATTATGTAAGTATTGCACGCACGCCTTCCGACCTCTATCTCGACAAGCGCATGGGCAGAAAGAGCATCATGCTCGGTATAGAGAATGGTCTGGCATTAGAGCATGACTTGCGTAATGTCCTACATTTTGCCCAGCGTGGCATCGTCTATATCACGCTTTGTCATAATGGCGACAATGACATCTGCGACTCAGCACGTGGTTGCAACACGCATAATGGTGTCTCTTCGTTTGGCGAAAAGGTGATAAAGGAGATGAATAGCCTCGGCATTATGGTGGATTTAAGCCATGCCGGCGAGAAGAGTTTTTATGATTCGCTCGACATCAGCGCCACTCCTATCGTCTGCTCCCACTCTAATTGCCGTGCTCTTTGCGACCATCCGCGCAATCTTACCGATGATCAGTTGCGCCGACTTGCTCAAAAGGGCGGTGTGGCACACACCACTTTCTATCATGGTTTCCTGCAGAAAGTCGGTGAAGCCGACATTATGGACGGCATAAAGCATCTTGAGCACGCCATAAAAGTGATGGGAATAGACCATGTAGGAATAGGAACCGACTTCGATGGTGACGGTGGTGTGCGTGGTATGCGTGATGCTTCAGAGATTCAGCAGTTTACTCTCGCTTTGCTCCGTCGTCGCTACAGCGATGAGGATATTGCCAAGATATGGGGCGGCAACTGGCTTCGTGTGATGTCTTTGGTGCAGAATCAGAGAGCATAAGTCTCGCTTTTGCGCCGCTATTTGCCGTCTATCGTAGTGACTTTACATCAATATTGAGTGCTGATAACAGTGCAGTTACATAGTAATAACAATGATAATAATGAATAAAATCTCCCATTTCATCGTGATTTCTGCCCTCGCTGCAACGGCTTTCTCTGCTTGCAAGGGCGCTAAAAGTACAGCTTCCGCAGAGACATCTGCACCGCAAATCGTCGGTCCTGCTTTCCAGGCTGACTCTGCTTACGCCTTTTGTGCAAAGCAATGCGAGTTTGGTCCCCGCACAATGAATAGTGAAGCGCATGACAAATGCCGTCAATGGATTGTGGATAAGTTCCGCTCTTACGGCATGGAAGTGGAGGAACAGAAGAAAGACCTTAAAGGTTGGGATGGCACAATGCTGCGTTCCACCAATATCATAGCTCGCTTCAAGCCTGATGCCGAGCAGCGTATTCTGCTCTGTGCCCACTGGGATACTCGTCCTTGGTCGGACAATGACCCTGACGAAGCCAACTGGCACACTCCTGTTCTCGGTGCTAACGACGGTGCTTCGGGTGTCGCTGTGATGATTGAAATAGCACGTCTCTTGCAGAAAGACACCACCCTCAACTATGGAATAGACTTCGTATGCTTTGATGCAGAGGATTATGGTACGCCACAATGGGCTGACAATCAGGAAAATTCTGAAAGCACTTGGGCACTCGGAGCGCAGGAATGGGCTCGCCAAATCGCCGCTTCCGCACCGAAAGATGCCGAGGGAAACATGGTAAGTCCTTACGAATATGGCATTCTGCTCGATATGGTAGGTGGCGAAGGCGCACGCTTTTATCAGGAGGGATTCTCGCTGAAATATGCCAGCAGGATAGTCTCTAAGGTGTGGAGTGCAGCAAATGATGCTGGCGTTGGTTCGTATTTCGTCAGTGAACCGGGCGGTTTCATCACCGATGACCATAACCCTATCAATGAGATTGGTATTCCTTGTATCGACATAATACCTTACTATCCTGACTGCCAGCAGAGCAGTTTCGGTCCGACATGGCACACCATACACGATGATATGGAGCATATCGACCGCAACACGCTTCATGCTGTAGGTCAGACTGTCATTCAGACACTGTTTAATTAAGGTGGGTTCTATTAATTCCCACCGCCAAAAATGTTAATTATGTAGGTTTGACGTTTTGTCATCTTTTGGTTTCTTTTCGGTACAAATCGTAAGTCTCATCGGTCACGTAGCCCGCTACGCTCCCTCTTCAACTTACAATTTGTCCTCGAAAATAAATCCAAAATATAACAAAGCGAATTAATAGAACCCACCTTAAATGAAGAATACGCTCAACTCCATAGCCCTTACGATGCTGAGGCCGGCATTGTCGCCCCTGCAACTGATGCAATTATGTCGTCAGGCGGGTGATGCTACGGCTTTGGTGGATAATTATGACCGTCTCGAAGAGGTGCTTCCATCGCCTTCTGACAAACTGAAAACGGTCTTTCAGTCGATGCCTGACGCATTGGATAGGGCTAAGATGGAGCTTGATTTCTGCGAGAAGCACCAGATACAAGTGCTCATTCCTACTGACACGGCTTATCCGCAGCGACTGAAAAACTGTGAGGATGCGCCGCTCGTGCTCTATTATCGTGGTAATGCAGACCTTAATTCTGCCCGCATTATCAATATTATCGGCACGCGAAAATGCACCTTTTACGGTCAGGAAATAATCAAAAACTTCATCAAGGATATAAAATCAGCGTCTTCCGATACGCTGATAGTCAGTGGATTGGCATACGGAATCGACATTTGCGCACATCGTAATGCTCTCGCCAATGGCATGAAGACGGTGGGAGTGCTGGCTCATGGTCTCGACATGATTTATCCTTCGATGCACCGTGAGACGGCTAAGGAAATGTTGTCGTGCGGTGGTCTCCTGACGGAATATCCGCAACTGACTCGTCCCGACAAGCGAAACTTCGTGCAGCGAAACCGTATCGTGGCTGGAATGAGTGATGCTGCTATCCTCGTAGAGAGTGCTTCGCATGGCGGTGGACTGATTACCTGCGGTATAAGTACGGGTTATGGCAGGGACGTATATGCCTTTCCTGGTCCTGTTAATTCCCCTGCCAGTGCGGGATGCAATAATCTTATCCGTGCAAAGGGAGCGTCTCTGATCACTAATGCTGATGATTTCATCAATGCAATGGGATGGGAGAGCGATGCTGTCCTGCTGCAAGCTAAGAAGAAAGGCATACAGCGCAGCATGTTTAATGAACTAAATCCCACTGAGGAAATCATCGTTTCTGCTCTGGAAAAGAATGGTGAAATGTACCCAATCGACCTTTCTTCTGCAGTGGGAATGACTCTTTCGGAGGTCAACTCCATCCTTTTTGCCCTCGAAATGAGCGGCGTTGTCCGCAGTATGGCTGGTGGAATGTTCTGCATTATTTGATAAATATTGCCTCCCAGCCAGCCCATTTCCCCTATATTTACGTGCGTTTTCTTTTATGAAACCTAAGTTATTGAAATACAGTAATTTAGAAATTGAAAAGTAAAAGCATAGATATTGTGGTGTAAAAGCATAGATATTAGGACGTAAAAGCATAGATATTACGATGTAAAAGCATAGCTATTGCATTTAGATGTCTTTTTCATTGCCTCGCAATACCATTTTCATTGCTTTGCAAACCCCCTTTCATTGCCTCGCAAAAAAATAAAAGAAAGTGCGTTGAAATTCCATAATGTCACCTTTGATGATACTATTCCCTAAGTATATAGAGAATAAAACAAGGTGGAATTATGGGATTTCAACGCATTTTTTTATTGCTTGCGAGAGTGGAGTTTATTTGCCAATATACTTCTTTCCGTTCATTATATATATCTTACCCTTAGCAGGAGACTTTATTTCTCTGCCCTGAAGGTCATAGATGATGGAAGAACGGGAGGCTGAAGTCTCTGCTTTTACACCGTCAATGCCTGTGGAAGTGTCGTCAGGACGAACAACCTTGATTTTGGTAAGATTGAGAGTGGTGCCACCATCGCGGATAATCCAGAGTTCAGGATAGTCTTGTTCGAGAGTGAAAGTCTGGTCTTCTGGAGTCTCAGAAGATTCCTTTGTATTCACCATCTTACCGTATTTATGCACCTCATTGGTCTTTTCTTCATTCTCAGAGTCGATGGTTACGAGTTTGGCAGTAGTTACTATCTTTGTATCATATTTAGAATCTGAGGTTTTCACGCTGATAGAACCAGCCACAGTCACGATGTCGCCCTTTTTGAAACCGCCTTCTACGCTCAGCAGAATGCCGTTGCCGACTTTCTTTGACTCACCGCTGCCGCTCACATATCCATTCTTTATGGAGAGAGAAGAAGATGAACCTTCGGTAGTTCCCTTTGCTGTTATGCCGTTCAGAGATGTAGGGAAGTCTATGAGAGCTGCAGTAGGTTCCGGCTGAGGCTCAGGATTAGGATTAGGATTTGGCTCTGGGTTTGGTTCTGGATTAGGCTCCGGGTTTGGTTCAGGATTAGGTTCTGGAGTAGGATCTGCAGAGTCATTGCCGATAATCTTCACGAAAGAAGAAGTGTAAGACTTCAGTTTTGCTTCAAGAGCAGTATTTATCTCAGCGTCAGCATCATCTACGGAATTATTGAATGTGAATGAGAAATCGCCCTTCTGGCAGCGTCCTGCGCCGTAAGTGCCGGTCACGATGCCTGGCACATCAGCAGCTGCGTCAGGAGTATATGAATAGAAACCGCTTTCGGTGTCGAAGTTGTTATAGCCGGTTTCGCCCTTGAGAGTCTTTACTTCAGCAGGAACTTTCTCATCGCGTGTTGCTGCAACGTAGGCATCAAAGTGCTTTGAGTTTGTTTCATCGCTGGCATTGTAAGCCTGAAACTTCTTCTGTCCGGTCATCATATTGCCGAAAGCCTTGATGATACCACCGGTTTCACTGGAGAAAGTGCCCTTTGTGTCATTAGCAGAGCCTACTCCATTATTGATATCAGAGCCCTGCATGGAGATGAGCATAGGGTATTTGCAGTTGCGGAAATAGTTGTTTTCAGAGAAAATACATGAACCTGTGGTTGCTCCTATGCCATATTTGGCGTTGCCATCGTAGTAGTTGTTATATACATGGAGATGCTGTGACTTGCGAACACGAGGGTGGCGGGAGTCGGAATGGTCAAACCAGTTGTGATGATAGGTTACGGAATCGACTTCGTCACCGTTGGAATTGAGGTTACATTTACCTGTGTCCCAGTAGTGATTGTTATCCACAGTGGCATTGATAGTGCCTTTCACGTCGAATGAACCGTCGCCTTTTGCCTTGTCTCCGCCCTTGTTTTGACCGTAGAAGATGTCGAGGTTATGACCCCAGATGTGATGATTGTTGGTGTCGAAACTGATTCCGTCCTCCGGATGAAGCATGACGGCAAAGTTTCGGAACTCCACATAGCGGCAGTTTCTTGCCAGTATGCCGAAGCCATAAAGAGTGGCATCCTTGCCCACACCCTCGATGGTGAGGTTCATCTGCTGTGTCTTTCCCTTCACCTGAAGTCCGATGGCGGAGCTTCCCAGTGCGTCCATGTCGTCCTTTTTGATGGTTCCGATGATGCGGATGGCGAGAGGGCGGGTCTCAGTGCCTTTTTCATAAGCACCTAAGATGGACTGCAAACCAGTGAGAGAGACCAAATTTCCCTTGTCTTTCTTCATATCTATAGTCACGGTCTTGGCAGTGTTGCCAGTGACATACAGTACACGTGCTCCTGATTTCAGAGTGCCATCATCGTTGTATGCGCCCACTCCGGCTTCTGCATTGTGGTGAGCGTAACCGCTTCTGTTAAAGTTTTTTACGGTCAAAGTGCTGGATGTTACAGCGTCAGCAGTGACCTCGGCGCCGTTTTTTACAGGCACCACCTTGAGAGTATAGTTGCCAGCCTTCAGTCCAAGTGCATCCACACGACCGTAAGAACCGTAGGAACGCACCAGTTGAGCGTCGAGTTTGGTCCATGTATTGCCGTCAGCTGACACATAACCATTATAACAGGAGTATTCGGAAGCGAGTCCGGCAAACTCCATCCAGGCGGATTCGTTCCAGCCACCTTCAGCCTTTAGCGTAAGGGAAGCAGAAGCTGTGACCGCCAAAAGCAGTGATACTGCGAGAGTAAAGATTTTCTTCATCCTTTGATTCTTTGTTAGTTAGTTAGATGATATTTATAGTATATACGAATAGAAGCGTGGTTTTACTTTTTTTATTTCTTTCTATATAGTAGTCGGTACAAAGTTATATTGTTTTGCAATATCGACAAAACAATTATATATAATTTGTGTTAAATTCATGCTTTTGGCAAATAATAGTTTGCAGATTGACGCAATTTTACCCAATAAAAGCAATAATTTTGTCGGCAATATGATAATCAATCAAGAGACAAAAGACTTCATTTCGCGCCACTCAGACGAAGATGTGCGCAAGGTGGCACTTAGTGGCAAGCCAGCCGAAAGCGTCGATTTGCCTTTTGCCCTCCAGCAGATTGCAGGCAGGCAGACGGCAAAGACAAAGCTGCCCTCATGGTATGCTGCAGAGGATGTCATCTTTCCGCCGCATATCTCTATGGAGCAATGCTCGTCAGAGCAGACTGCTGAGTATAAGGTTGCTGTGCTGCAGAGCGTTATGGGACTGCCTTTTACAATACGATATGAAGCAAAAAAGTGCCATTTCATCGACTTTACAGGTGGCTTAGGCGTGGATTTCTCATATATGGCAAAGCCTTTTTCCTCTGCCACTTACATCGAAAGACAGGAGCATCTCTGCGATATTGCGCAGCATAATCTGCCCCTTCTCGGACTGAAAAATGCAGAAGTGGTATGTGCTGACTCTGTAGAGGCGATGCGAAAGGTAAGCGATTATGCTCAGGGAAAACCGCTTGTGGTCTTTATGGACCCTGCAAGAAGGGATACAAATGGGCAACGTACTTACGCTATAGCCGACTGCACACCGGATGTTACGTCATGTATTGACGACCTTTTGCGCCAGACTCAAGTGGTGATGCTTAAGCTTTCACCTATGCTCGACTGGCATAGTGCGGTGCGAGAGCTTAATGATGCTGCACAATCGCATAATGCTGTGCGTGAGATACATATAGTATCAACGGGTAATGAGTGCAAGGAATTGCTCCTGTTGCTGTCAGATAAGTATTCTTCCCCTTTGTCATTGCATTGCGTCAATGATGCAGAGAGATTTGTGATACATGGAATCAATGCAGAGGAAGTGGCGGATAAAAATGCTTCTGCCGAGCCTTTGCTGGCTGATGGCGACGAAGAAAACGATGAATTGCAATGCTCCAGCTCTGTCTTTGAGGCGCAATATCTCTATTTCCCCAATGCTTCGGTGATGAAAGCAGGTTGCTTTAGCGTTCTGGAAAATACGTTTCCGGTAAGGCAGATTAGTCTTAACTCCCACTTGTTCTTTGCTGACACAATGGTGGAACAATTCCCTGGAAGGGCGTTTAGAGTGAAGGCAGTGACTACAATGAACAAAAAAGAACTGCGGAAAGCCCTCGATGGCATAGTGAAAGCAAACATATCAACGCGAAATTTTCCCATTTCACCGGAGAATTTGCGTAAAAAACTCAAACTGAAAGACGGAGGTGAAACCTACATATTTGCCACAACAACGGCTGACAATAATCATATCCTCATAGTATGCGAAAAAAATAATATGCAAAAATAATATAAATAATGTGGGAAACTGTTGGTTATTAGCCGTTTTATTAGTACATTTGCACGGAATTTTATTTAAGCATGGCATCAACCCATGCAGATGATGTTATATAAAGACAATAAAGATTTAATTTTTCGATGAACGTAATTACAAAGACAGTCTCATTGCCTGATGGACGCGAAATCACCATTGAGACCGGTAAGTTGGCTAAGCAGGCTGACGGCTCTTGTACCCTCAAGATGGGTAACACCATGCTCCTCGCTACTGTTTGTGCCGCAAAGGATGCAGTTCCTGGAACAGATTTCATGCCACTGCAGGTAGAGTATCGTGAGCAGTATGCCGCTGCTGGCCGCTTCCCAGGCGGTTTCACAAAGCGTGAAGGTAAGGCAAGCGATGAGGAAATCCTCACATGCCGCCTTGTTGACCGCGCTCTCCGCCCACTTTTCCCAAGCGATTTCCACGCTGAGGTTTATGTTAACGTAATCCTTTTCTCTGCTGATGGAGTAGATCAGCCAGACGCTCTTGCTGGATTTGCTGCAAGTTGTGCATTGGCTTGCTCTGACATCCCATTCGAATGCCCTATCTCTGAGGTGCGTGTTGCACGCATCAATGGCGAGTATGTCATCAACCCTACATTCGAACAGATGAAGGAAGCTGACATGGACCTTATGGTTGGTGCTACTGAGGAGAACATCATGATGGTGGAAGGCGAAATGAAGGAGGTGCAGGAGTCTGACCTCCTCGACGCTCTCAAAGCAGCTCATGCAGCTATCAAGCCTATGTGTGCTATGCAGAACGAACTCATGAAGGAGCTCGGCACAGACACTAAGCGCGAGTACTGCCATGAGGTAAACGATGATGAACTCAAGGAACAGGTGGCTAAGGAATGCTACCAGAAGTGCTACGACGTAGTAAAGCAGGCTCTCGAAAAGCACGCTCGTGCTGAAGCTTTCGAGGCTATCAAGGAAGAATTCAAAGAGGCATACGCTGCAGCTCATACCGACCTCACTGAGGATGAGATGGAAGAGAAGTATGCTCTCGTAGATAAATATTATCATGACGTAGAGAAGGACGCTATGCGTCGCTGTATTCTCGACGAAGGAGTACGTCTCGATGGCCGTAAGACCGATGAGATTCGCCCTATCTGGTGTGAGGTTTCTCCACTCCCAATGCCACACGGATCTTCTATCTTCACACGTGGTGAGACTCAGTCTCTCTCTACTTGTACCCTCGGTACCAAGCTTGACGAGAAGATGGTCGATGGTGCTTTGGAGAAGTACTACATGAAGTTCCTCCTCCATTATAACTTCCCTCCATTCTGTACTGGTGAAGCAAAGGCTCAGCGTGGCGTAGGTCGTCGCGAAATAGGTCACGGTCACCTCGCATGGCGTGGTCTTAAGGGTCAGATTCCTGAGGATTTCCCTTACACAGTGCGCCTCGTAAGCCAGATTCTCGAGTCTAACGGCTCTTCTTCTATGGCTACAGTATGTGCTGGTACCCTCGCTCTCATGGACGCAGGCGTTCCTATGAAGAAGCCAGTATCAGGTATTGCTATGGGTCTTATCAAGAATCCAGGCGAAGAAAAGTACGCTGTGCTCTCTGATATCCTCGGTGATGAGGACCACCTTGGCGATATGGACTTCAAGACCACTGGTACAAAGGACGGTCTTACCGCTACTCAGATGGACATCAAGTGTGATGGTCTCTCATACGAAATCCTCGAAAAGGCTCTCGCACAGGCTAAGGCAGGACGTGAGCACATCCTGAAGTGCATCACAGATACTATCGCTGAGCCACGCGCAGAGTTGAAACCACAGGTTCCTCGCATCATCCAGATTGAGATTCCTAAGGAGTTCATCGGCGCAGTAATCGGTCCTGGCGGCAAGATTATCCAGCAGATGCAGGAAGAGACTGGCGCTACTATCACCATAGATGAGGTGGATGGAGTAGGTAAGGTGCAGGTTTCTGCTCCTAATAAGGACTCTATCGACGCTGCTCTCGGCAAGATTAAGTCTATCGTTGCTATCCCTGAGATTGGTGAGGTATATGAGGGAACAGTACGTTCAATAATGCCTTACGGATGCTTCGTTGAGATTCTCCCAGGCAAGGACGGACTTCTCCATATCTCTGAGATTGACTGGAAACGTCTTGAGACAGTGGAAGAGGCTGGTATCAAGGAAGGTGATAAGATCAAGGTGAAGCTCCTTGAGATTGATCCTAAGACCGGAAAGTACAAGCTTTCACACCGTGTCCTCATCGACAAGCCAGAAGGTTACGTAGAGCGTGAGCGTCGTCCACGTCCAGAGCGCGGTGAGCGTCGCCCTCGTCCAGAGCGTGGTGAGCGTCGTGGTCCACGTCCAGAGCGTGGTGAACGTCATGAGCGTCGCAATGATTATCATGAGAATCGCGAGCCAAGAGACTTCAATGACTCTCTCGATCACGGTACTGATTTCGAGTAAAATCATGCAAATAACATGGTAAGATGATAGCTTTCATCGACTATTATCCACCATAATATATACAGCGGGCATACCATTCATTGTGGTATGCCCGCTTTTTTGCGTCCTTATGCTGCAGATTTCGTGTTGTAATACCGCATCTTTCGTATTGTAATATCGCAGAATATGCAATGTTATAGTATGGAAAAAGCCGCATTACATCATAGTAATCAGTTGTCGATTTCGTAGCAATAATATTCATTTTTGCGCTATATTAGAAAACTTTTTCAAATAATTCGTTTTTATACTTCAAAATTGTTACCTTTGCATGGTCTAATCAGGAATGATAAATTATAATCATGAGAAAGAATATTATCAGATTTTTTTTAGGAATATCGCTCCCATTACTGACCTTGACGGCATGTGACACGGTGTTTGATGTGCATCCTTATGACACGAGGGTGAAGGGAGAGATAGACATAAATGCGAAGAATATAGCCAAGATAGAACCTCTCTGTAAGGACAAAGATACGCTTAGAATAGCTGTGATAAGCGACTCGCACCAGTGGTATAAGGACCTTATTGCAGAGATAAATGACATCAATAAGCGCGATTCCATCGACTTTGTGATACATCTTGGCGATATAACCGACTTCGGAGCTACACAGGAATACAACTGGGCAAGAGAGAAACTGCAGCGTCTCCGCTATCCATACGTCGTGATGCAAGGCAATCATGACTGCCTCGGCACGGGTAATGAGGTGTTCAGAAAGATGTTTGGAAACAATGATTACAGTTTTATAGCAGGCAGGATAAAGTTCTTGATGATAAACACCAATGCGATAGAATATGATTATTCCGAACCTGTTCCCGACTTTGATTTCCTCGAAACGGAGGCAAAAAAGGACTCCGCACTATTCGACAGGACCGTTGTCTGTATGCACGCAGCGCCTTATAGCGAGCAATTCAACAACAATGTGGCAAAGCCTTTCAATCATTATCTGCAGTTTTATCCAGGACTTATGTTCTGTCTCTATGGTCATGGACATCATACAGAGGAGCATGATATCTTCGAAAATGGCACGATATATTATGAAGTAGCGTCGGTAGAGAAACGAGAATACCGCATTTTTACCATCACTCCAAACGGATATAGCAATGAAGTCATCAGTTTTTAGAATCTTAATAGCCACCTTATTATATACGGTAGGCACGCCTTTCATGATGGCATCTGAGAGCAATGACAGCATCATAGTGAGTGATACGACAAATATCAGCAGCCATTATGACCGCCGAATCCATCGTTATCGCACGCATTGGAATAGCCTTATCCCTACGCAACACGTGATACAGTTTGCTGGAAACATGGGATTCGCATCCATAGGTATAGGTTGGGAGTATGGCAAACATCAGCAATGGGAGACGCATCTGCTTGTAGGCTACATACCAAAGTATGACTCTAAGTGTGCAAAAATGACCATTACGCTCAAGCAGAACTACATACCGTGGTCTGTATATATGAAGAATGGTTGGTCATTCGAGCCATTGGAGTGCGGAATTTATTTCAATTCAGTCATTGGTTCCGACTTCTGGTCGAAGCAACCAGCAAAGTATAGCAATGGATATTATCCCTTTTCCACTCGCTTCCGTCCTAATGTCTTTGTAGGACAACGTTTTACAAAGGAGGTGCCTCATAACAAGCGACGTTACATCAAGTCGGTAACAGCGTTTTATGAACTTAGCACTTGCGACATATATTTCATGCCATTGATACGTAATGGCACTGTGGAATTCTGGGATATGTTCGGACTTTCGATTGGATTGAAGTTCCAGTTGCTTTAGTTTTTCTTCTTGAAATCCTGGGAATATCGGGCGTAAAAGCGCCCGACACAGTGGCGATGAGGCTGTTTGGCTGCTTTATCATGATGATATGATAATATTGCAACCAAACAGCCTCATTTGTTATTGCGCATTAGTTTCACAATTATTGTGCATTGATTTCACTACTATAGTGCATTGATTTCACAATTATTGCGCATTTTAGAATATCAATTCCGCCTTGCGGAGGGCGAGATCGCGCTCAGCAATGAGGATTTTCTCGTGCATCTCGTGTACAAACTGGCGCTCCTGAAGGTATTCCAACAGGGTGATCTGACCGCTATCGAGGCTCTTTTTGAGCAATTCGGAGTTGTCACACTGCGTGAGATGCTTCTTGTAACGCATGTAAGTATCCTGTAAATGCAAAGCTTCGCGATAGATACCTCGCAGTTGGGTAGTGAGATTCAGGCGAGTATCTTCCAGTGATTTCTCAGCAGCTTCGACGTGAAGTTTAGCCACTTTCACCTTTCTACCAGAGTCCCAGAGGGGGAGGGAAAGCCCAATAGTCGGACCTTGATACTTCTCTTCGCGTGTGAACTCACCAGTATAGCCAATCTTTATGCCAGGAATCCTGCTGCCTTTAGCCACCTTCAGAGACTGTTTTTCAGCCTTCAGTTCGCCTTCAGCCAGCATTAGTTCAGGGTGAAGACCGATGTTTTGCGACAGCCAAGCATCGAAATCATTTGACATAGGCGAGAAGATGAATGCCGTGTCATTTATCTCTATGGCGTTGCCACCATTGAGAGCTTTCAGTTCATTGAGCAGATTCTCCTTCATAGTGAGGAATTCATCATACTCAGTCTTGAAGAAAAGGAAAGCCTGATGCGCCTTGTTACGGTCGATTACAGTAGCTTCTCCCTTTTGGAAAAGCTTCTCGTAAGCCTCTGACATCGCAGTAGTCTCAGCCAAGTCTTCATCGAGGTGATCCATGATAGCATTGCAATAGACCACCTGTATGCACAGTTTTCTTGCGCTAAGCAATAGCTGCTGGCGCACAGAGAGATACTTCAGTTCGCTTACTCTCTGCATTTCCTTAGCCATCTTTCGCTTCTGACTGATGACGGTAGGGAAGTCGAAGCCTTGCGAAACCTCAAACCCTATTCTGTGACCGATGCCTTCTGCACCGAATAGATAGTCGAATCCGAGCTCTGGGTCCTCCAGAGTATAAAGGTCTTTACTATCCAGTTTCTCAGCCTTATCCTTGATACGAGCAGACTCCAGTCGAGCGCTGTTAGCCTCGATGCTATTCAAGATGTGTGAGAAATCCTGCGCCATGCCTGATGAAGGGATAGCTATCAGGACGAAAACGAGAGCCTTTTTAAGGCAGAAAGCCATGATATTACTTGCTTTTTCTTTGGATATACAGTTCATATATTATAGGCATTACATAAAGATTCAACAATGTGGAAGTGAGAAGACCGCCAAGCACGACGATAGCCATAGGCGATTGTATCTCATTACCAGCCTTATCGCTGGCTATAATCATAGGAATCAGCGCAAGAGCAGATGTGAGTGCCGTCATGAGGATAGGCGTCACGCGGTCTTTAGCACCCTCAATGATGTGCTCTCTCTCATGTACGAGGACGCTCTGACGCACCGTCTTGCTGTCGGAAAGTTCAGCAGGAATCATGTCTTCATCATGATTGAATCGGCTGACGAGCAAGATGCCGTTACGCGTAGCGATACCGAAGAGGGTGATAAAGCCGATGATGCTCGGTATGCTCAACACCCATGAAGACAATGCAATGCCGATAACGCCACCGATAAGAGCCAATGGAAGTCCGAGCATAACGATGCCAGAAAGGGCGAAATTCTTGAATTCCACGTAGAGGAGCATGAATATAATAATGAGAGCGAGTACTGTAGTGGCAACAAGAGTGCGTGTAGCAGAGCGTGCGCTCTCAAATTGTCCGCCGTATTCGAGGTGATAACCCTCAGGGAGAACAATCTGTTCGTTGACAGTCTTCTGTATTTCATTGACCACAGAGCCTACGTCTCTACCGCTGACATTGGCGGCGATAACGAGTTTTCTCTGCACGTTTTCACGGCTGATGCTATTAGGACCCGATGTAGAAACGATGTCGCAAACCTCTTCTAATGGCACTTTCTTACCGTCGCCAGTATCAATCAATGCGCTGCGCACGCCCTCAATGCTGCCCGTATATTGCGGAGCCAGTCGCATTACGAGGTCGAAAGAGCGTTGTCCCTCATAGATATCGCCGATTTTCTCGCCGCTGTAACCCATCACCACGAGGCGATTGAAGTCCTCCATAGTGATGCCATAGCGAGCCATAGCTGTGCGATTAGGGCGTAATTGCAACTGAGGAGTCTCCACTTGCTGGTCCACATTCACATCGACGCAGCCCTCAATGCCAGAAATAGCCGCCTTAATCTTCTGTCCAGTCATATACATCTCATTAAGGTCATTGCCAAAGAGCTTGATGGCAATAGAGGCGCGTGTGCCGGAAAGCATGTGGTCGATACGGTGACCGAGTGGCTGTCCGACGATGGTAGCGACACCAGGCACGGCAGCCATCTTCTCTCTGATGTCCTGAGTAATCTCTTCAGCAGAGCGATTAGAGGCGGTTTCATCGAAGTTTACGTCGATTTCGCTGGAGTTGGTGGTCTGCGAATGCTCGTCCAGTTCGCCGCGTCCTGTGCGTCGGCTGGTGCTTTTCACCTCCTTCACCTCACGTATCTTTTCTTCCAAAAGATTGCCGAGACGATCAGTTTCAGTAAGAGAAGTGCCCGGCTTGGTAACGGCAGTGATGGTCAGAGCGCCCTCATTGAAGGCAGGCAGGAAGCTGCTGCCGAATGTGCAGAGCGTTATGACGGCAATGATGAATATTGCGCAGGTGCTACCAAGCACGATTTTAGGGTGTGAAAGCGCATAACCCAGTGAGCGAGCGTATGCTTCCATCCATTTAGGAGAGCTGTCCGAGTCTGCTTTTTTGTCGATGGAATCGCTGTTTTCTGCATCTTTGCCCATGTTTTTATAATGAGGAAGCACCTTCTTGGATATGAGCATCTGACGGCAGAAGAGCGGAGTCACCGTCATAGCGACGATGAGTGACATTGCGAGAGCGATGATATAAGTGATGCCGAGCGGCTTGAGCATACGGCCCTCCATGCCCGAAAGGAAGAACATAGGAGTGAAGGCAACGATGACAATCAGCGTGGCATTGATGATACTGCTTCGGATTTCCTTGGAAGCATGGAATATAATATCCACATATTTCATTCTCAGCGCCTTGCGATCAGTTTCGTCAGCAGCCGGCTTGTAAGCCTTCAGACGCTTGTAAACATTCTCTACGTCGATGATAGCATCATCCACAAGGCTACCGATGGCAATGCACATACCACCGAGAGTCATGGTATTGATTTCCATTCCGATTGCCCATAGCACGAAGAGAGTGGCAAGGAGGGAGAGCGGAATAGCCAAAACGGAGATGATAGTGGTGCGGTAAGAGCGAAGGAAAAGGAAGAGAATGATGATGCAGAGCACAGCGCCCTCGATGAGGGATTCGCCTACATTATCCACCGAAGCCTCGATAAAATCAGCCTGACGGAAGATTTTAGTGTCCATCTCCACGTCTGCAGGGAGGGTTTTCCTTACGTCATTCAGTTTTTCCTCAATCTTCTCTGTCACGTCGAGCGTATTGATGCTTGGCTGTTTGGATACAGAGAGGATGACGGTCTCTTTGCCATTATGTGATGCTTTACCCATCTTCACGGCAGGAGCGATGACCACTTCAGCCACGTCGCCTATGGTGACGTTGTCGCGAATGAGGGAAGAAGCCAGTTCCTCAGGGTCGTTAGTGCGTCCGATACCACGTAGAGCATACTCATTGCCGTGGTCGCGAATGACGCTTCCCTCGCTGTTTTGGCTCATATTTCTGACGGTCTCTTCCAGTTCAGCCATCGTAATGCCGTACGCATTCATCTTGAGAGGGTCTGCCAGCACTTGGTATTGCTTGTAGTCACCACCGATGACAGTGACCTGACTGACGCCTCCAGTCGATAGAATGGCTGGTTTTATTACCCAGTCAGCTATGGAGCGGAGGTCCATGAGGGTGGTTGCTATGTTGTTTTGTTGTTTTGTTGTTTTGTTGTTTTGTTGTCTGTTGGCGTCCTTTTCATCCTTTAGTGTGAGACCTACGAAGAGGATTTCGCCCATAACGCTGGATTGAGGAGCGAGCTGAGGCGTGATGCCTTCAGGAAGTGAGCCTGCTATTGTGGTCATCTTTTCGCTGACTATCTGTCGTGCACGGAATACGTCCATGCCCCAGTCGAACTCTACCCATACGAAGGAATTGCCGAAATTAGAACCGGAACGCACACGTCTGACGTTGGTGGCACCATTGAGAGCGGTCTCGATAGGGAAAGTGACGAGGCGCTCCACCTCTTCAGATGCCATGCCGTGGCAGTCTGTCATCACCACTACTGTAGGGGCAGTGAGGTCAGGGAATACGTCCACGTCCATCTTCTGCACGGCGAAAAATCCGCCGATGACTACGAGGATGGTGCCTATCATCACTGCTAACCTGTGGTGGAGGGAGAAATATATTATTTTGTCAATCATTGTTTTGTTTTCTTTGAGTATTCTTATTATATCAGCCGGTGACGCGGCTGACACAGGGGCTCTTCTTAAATGAAGAATGAAGAATGTTCTAAATGAAGAATGAAGAATGAAGAATGAAGAATGGCTTACGCCCTTGCGACATCTAACTCATGTCAGCCGGTAACGCGGCTAACACAGGGGCTCTACTCTTTAGTGAAGAGTGAAGAGTGAAAAATCGCGCTGACGCAGTTGTGACGCTCTCTTCTTCTTTTAAGAAAGTGCCGCTATCTTAGTGCTGATGACCGCTGTGAGGGTCAACGCTGCCAGTGGCTTGCTGCAGTTTGATAAGGACAGCGCCACGTGTTACGATGCGTTCGCCTTCCTTGATGCCATCCTTGATTTCTGTGTTAACGCCGTCGGTGGCACCAATCTTCACTTGTCTCTTCTCGAAGAGTTCAGGGTTTACCTGTACGAAAACGAAGTAATTGCCCATTTCTTCCAGTATAGCAGTGCTTCTGACGCACAGTCTCTTGTCAGCAGAACGAGTGGTGATAAACATATTGACGAATGAACCAGTGACGAAATCGCTCACATTGTCCATCTCGAAGATAACCGGAATGAGAGGCGAAGCGACGCTGGTCTGTCTGCCATAACTGAGCAGACGGCACTTGACATTCGGATTTATCTCGCCATTTACCTTGCCTATATTGGCGCCAGTCACCTTTGCGAGGTCGCTATAATGGCTTGCAGGCACCTCAGCCTTGAGCTGGAGCGTGCGGCTCTGGGTGATGACGGCGATGGCTTCGCCAGCAGAGACATACTGACCATTGCTCACGAGCAACTGCTTGAGATAGCCGCCACGAGGCGCTGTCACAGTCTGGGTGCCGTTGCCGTAGCCCTTCTTCATGGCTTTCAGATTGGCTTCAGCAGTTTCGAGAGCCGCTTTAGCAGCAGAAACCTCCGATTCCATCGCGAGTTTGTCCTCACGGAGAGACTTGAGGCGGTCGTATTCCTTCTTTGCGCGAGCGTATTCAGCCCGAGCCTGAGCCTGCTGAGCGGACAGATTATTATCCACTGTGGCAGAAGCGTCAATGGAGCAGAGCGCCTTGCCAGCAGCGATGACGCTGCCCTCGGTAAGGGAATTGCCAGAGAAAGTGACGATGCCAGAGACCTTAGCCACGGCAGTCACCTCATCGCCCTGAGAAGGCAGCACCTGTCCGACGGTGCGGATGACGTTGCCGATAGGCATAAGTTCGGCAGGAGCCGTAGCGAAATCCACTGCCCAACTCATTTCCTTAGGGAAATTAGCGCAGTTGGCAGACTTTGGTTCGTGCTCTTCCACAAACTCATGCGCGTCCTCTTCGGAGTCAAAAACCTCGATTTCATCGGAAGAAACGGTGGAGTTTATTTTGTCGTTGGTGATGGAAACAGTCAGTTTAGCCTTGCCTTTGGCAGCAGGAGTGATATGTATGTGGTATATGCCCGGCTCTTCCTGCTCGGTGGTGGTTACGTTGACGGTCTTTCCTCCCGAAGTAAGGGAGATGCTGACCTTACCCTCAGTGACAGGTTTGAAGTCGTTGAGGTACGTGAAATGGCAGACGAGTTCGCCCTCTTTGCCGGCAACCATCGGAGAAGCCTGTGCAAAAAATTCGATGTCATTACTGTACGCTGTGATAGCGAGATGGCATTCATGTCCTTCGTGGTCGTGGTCATGATCGTGTTCTGCGTGCTTGCAGCCTGTCGTAATCATAGCGCTGATGGCTATGAGAGATAGGAATTTGAAGAATTTCATAAAAATAACATGTAATATGGTCACTGTTCGATGCCATATTCCCCGACGGGAATATGGACAGAATAGTGACTATTGGATTTAATTAAATATATGATTAGTAAGGAGATAACTATCAGATGGGACAGTGTTTCCGCCCTTTTTGAGAGAAGATAGTTATACAGAAAGACAGCGCATAAGTAGGTGTTTCCGCCCATTCTCAGAGAAAATAGTCGGAAAAATCGCTGTCACAAGGCTGCAGGCGGTGCCCTAAGTCCGTGTGAAATGAGAATAGAACTGTCGTGAAAATGATTGACATAGTTCCATTCAGTAAGTTTTTTAGATGTATAATTGTATTCAGGATAGTCGTTTATGAAGGCAAACAATGTGCCGGCATGAAGCATCTTGAAGAGCTTGTGAGCCTTGAAGACGGCTTTGACGGTATCGTATGACGTGTCATCGAATGTGTAGTCAGCCTCGCAGAGCAGTTCCTCATGGTGGTGGTGACTTTCGCCATCCGCCTCATGGTGGTGCAGACCTTGCGCACACTCTATGATGCGCTGATGCTCAATAACCGATGAGAGGTCGGCATGATGATGATGAGGCACGAGAATATGTAGCAGAAAACAGATTCCTGCCAGCGCCATAATTCTTATGCTAAAATGTCTCATCATGTTGACTTATAATATATTCGGATGCAAAGTTAAGGATTTTTTTGGAATATAAGAAGTATTAAGAGAAAAAATGCAAAAGAATATGTGTATTTGTAGTGATTCCTTGTCGTTTCTCCTTCTCAGACTTGGGAACAAGGGAAAATAGGACAAAATAGTAATGACTGTGGTATGATTTTGCGATAGCTAAGATATTAGGGTGTAAAAGCTTAGTTATTACAATGCAAAAGCATAGTTATTAGGACGTAATAACTATGCTTTTACCGCCTAATAACTATGCTTTTGCAATGCTTTGAAAATCAATGCGTTGCAAAGCGGATTCTTGTAATCCCCTGAAATCGGGAAAATAGGACAATCTGCTCCTTGAAGAGGCACCGCAAAGGGATGGTTTGACCGATTGCGAAGCGCAGAAAGGTAGTGGCTACTTCTTTCTCGCTACGAGACGTACACCCACGAAGACGAGGGCAACAGCCACGCCCTGCATCCATCCAAGCGATGCAATGCCGAGGAAGAGTGATACGATGGTGCTCACCACCGGTTGCACATAATTATATACGCTCACCTGAGTAGGCGTGAGTTTCTTTTGTCCGCGTATCATGAGGATGTATGCCAAGTATGTGGCACCAAAGACAATGAATGCCGTTTCAGCCCAATGATGAGGCTCAATGTTGCTCCAAGGCAGCACGATGAGGGAAGGCAAACCAACAGGGACGGTGACGATGGCGGCGAAAAGGAACATCCATTTCATGCAGGTGATAGTGTTGTAACGGGTGATAAGACCTTTGAAGAGAGCGAGATAGCAAGCGAAAGAGAACTGTGCTGTCATGCATAGCAAGTCGCCAAAGATGTTACCGCCTTGTAAGCCATTTGCTCCTGCGCTACACATTATAAGTGCCAAAGCTCCGGTTACGCCACAAGCAATGCCGAGAGTCTTGCGCCATGTGAGGCGTTCGCCCATGAAGAGGATGCCGATAAGGAGGGTGAAGATAGGCATGGAGGTGGTGACGATGCTGGCATTGATAGGCGAGGTGAGACTCAGACCTATGGTGTAGCAGCATTGATTGGTCACGATGCCGAGGATGGCAGCGATGAAGAATAGTCCGAGATCACGCTTGGCTACGTGCTCGTGGTTGCCTGTGAAGAAGGAAGTGAGCCAGAAGCATAGGGCTCCGCCAATGGTGCGGAACACCACCATGTCGATGCCCGTGATGCCATGAGTCATTGCGTCCTTGCCGAGAGGTGCCATAATGCCCCAGCACATCTCCGCCAGGAGCATACAGATGTGCGCTAAAAGCAGTGCGCTGATTGTGAGTTTCATATTTTGTTATCCTGTTTTGCTATTATTGTGTTGCTGCTTATATCCGCTGGTAACGCGGCGGACATAGGGGCTGTTTTGTTGTTTTGTTGTTTTGTGGTTTGGTGGTTTAGTTGTTTGTTTCGCTGATGCAATCAACAAATCAACAAAACAACAAAACCACCAAACAACATAATTATCTCTTTCTCCTTCTTATAATAGAAGAGAGAGGCAGGTCGAGTTTTACCACCAAAGCCAGATAGAGGATGATAAGCACGGTGTTGATGCCCATCTGAGGGATGGAAGAGAGGGCAGAAGTGCCGAATTGCATGACGCAATAGAGGACTGCTGTGGCGCATACGTAGAGGAAGATGCGGCTGACGTGATAGTTGATAGGGTATTTGCGCTGTCCGATGACGTAGGAGAGCACCATCGCTGTGCCGTAGCCGGCGACGCCACCCCATGCGCAAGCCATGTAACTATACTCCGGAATGAAGATGATATTGACCATAACGAGTACGAGACAGCCGGCAGCAGAGAACCAAGCACCGTAGATTGTCTTGTCGATGAGCTTGTACCAGAACGAGAGATTGAAGTAGATACCCATCATAATCTCCGCCGCCATCACGATAGGTACGACGCGAAGTCCCTCATGGTAACTGCTGCCGATAATATGCTCAAGCAGAGGCATATAGCCTATGACGCAGAGGAAAGCAAAGAGGGTGAAGATGACGAAATACTTCATTGCGGCAGAGTAGTATTCCTTCTTGTCGCTATCTTTTGATTTTGCAAAGACGATAGGCTCATAAGCGTAGCGGAAAGCCTGGGTAATCATCGCCATTATCATGGCAATCTTGACGCAACCGCCGTATATCGCAAGTTCTTCCATCGCCTTCTGATGGTCAGGATAGACGAGAGGGAATATCATCTTGTCAAGAGTCTGATTGAGAATGCCAGCGATTCCGAGCACGAGGATAGGCCAGGAGTAGCCAAACATACGTCGAAGCAGAGCGAAATCCACAATCTTGAAAGGCACATTATTCTCCTTGCAATAGACGCGAGCCGCCACATGCTCGTGGGCAAACTCAGGAATGAAGAAGAAAGTGATGAGTCCTGTGCAGACGAGATTGAGGAAGAAGACGTAGAAGACGTCGGTCTTGCCGAGATATACGAAGAAGAAAAGGTTGAGACCTATATTCAGGACGATGAACAGAAGCTTGAGAGAGGCAAACTTAATCGCCTTCTTCTTATATCTAAGGTAAGAGAATGGAATCGCCTGGATAGCGTCGAGAGCCACTACGCATGCCATCATTAGGATGTAATCCTTATGGTCTTGATAGCCGAGAGCAGAGCTGATATCCCCGATGAAACCGAAGATTATTGCAAGAAAAGCAGCTGTCAGGATGCCCACCATGAAGATGGTGGTGGAGAAAACGCAGTGGGGATTCTCGTCTTCCTTGTTTGCAAAGCGGAAGAAAGTGGTCTCCATGCCGAATGTGAGGATGACGAGTATCAGCGCAACGTAGGCATAGAGATTGGTCACCACACCGTATCCGCCACTTGCTACTGTGAACACGTGGGTGTAAAGAGGTACGAGCAGATAATTGAGAAATCTGCCTATGATGCTGCTCATTCCGTAGATAGCAGTATCTTTGAGAAGAGATTTTAAGTTTGCCATTGAGTGTCTATGAACAATAATCGGTGCAAAAGTACTTATTTATTCTGACCTGACAAAGAGGAAAGTGGGAAAATATAAAATGAAGAATGAAGAATGAGGAATGAAGAATGCGAGTTAGCCTTTTCAATATTGCGTTTTTATCAACATGAAAAAGACTAACTCGCATTCTTTATGTATCATTCATTATTTACCATTCGGTACAATCACGAATGAGAAAGCCTTGTTGCCATAATGCAAACGATACTTAGGCAATGGCCAAGCACCCCATGAATTCTCGCCTGCGACGCCCGAATGCTCGCTGTCGAGATAGAGATTGGTGTATTTGGACTTCTTCAGTTTGCAGCTATGGCGCTGGTCTTTGCTGTCGCCATCATCCAGTTCGTCCAGGTCAAAGTGAAGTGCACTGGCATAGAAAGGCTGGTCTGAGAACACGGTGAAACCGTCATAAGTAGGGAATTGCTGCTTCCACCAGCGTATATCGTTCTTCGTTCCGCTCTCCTGCGGACGCATATAAGGATAGTATTGCTCGTCAGCAGTCTGGATGTAGCGACCTATTCGCATACATTCCTTGCGGTCGGAGTAGTTCTCTATCGGTCCGCGACCATAGTAGAGGCTCTGATCCATGTCGTAAGGCAACTGCATCATCATGCCAAATCTGAACATATCGCTCACCTTGGCAGTATCGCTTGCCAGCAGAGATTGATTCACTTTCAGTTCGCCAGTCACTGCATCGAAATGGTAAGAGAGGGTCAATTGGGCGCTGACAGCAGGCAAATCATAGACAGCAGTCACAGTGATTGCCTTGTCATTCTTTGCCTTTTCCGCTTTGAAGTCCTTGATATACATCTCCGTATCCTTCCATGCCTTGAACTTCTTCTGCAGTCCAGCTCCGAAATCATTATCGGTAGGAGCACGCCAGAAGTTAGGTTTCAGCGTGCCACCATCGCTCAGGAATGTGTTGCCGAATGCGCTATACTCCGTGATGAGACCCGTTCTCTTGTCGAAAGAGATGGAAGCATTCTCAGAAGAAAGGCTTACTGTGGTCTCCTTCTTCTTGTTGCAGTACTTAGTTTTGATGGACTTTGCGTGAGAATCATAGTCGGAAATCATGTGCTTGGCAGAGATATTGCCGTCCTTCAACTTCCATTGAGCGTAAGCAATCACTTGATTTTTCTTCATCAGAGGCTCACTGCTCTTGAGCACGAAGTCGATGTTGAGGAAGGTTTCGCTGTCTGCCTTTGACATATCTATAGGCAAATCAATGCGTGAAGTCTGCTGTGGCGCAACGCTTAAATCATCGATGAAACCGCTGAAAATGGTGTCGCCTTCCGATATTATCGCGTATTTCAAGCCTACATTGGAGAGGTCGCGGAAGAAGAATTCATTGTGCACATCCACAGAGACCTTCTTGTCGCCAGCAGCATAGTCCTTGGCAAGCGTTGCCCATACATTCTGATATTGGTATGCCACCTCGTAAGCGTGAGGGTTCCATTGACGGTCAGGACCGATGATACCGTTGCAGTTGAAGTTATTATCGCTCGGATCATAGTTATTATAGTCACCTCCGTAGGCGTATTCTATCTTGCGGAGCTGCTCGTAAGTCATGCCATCAGGAATGATAGTCATAGGTTTCAGAGGCTTGCGGTGAAGTGCTTGATCCTGAAAGTCCCATATAAATCCACCTTGGAACTTGGGATATTTCCTCACAAGTTCCCAATATTCCTTGAGATTGCCGCCCGAATTGCCCATAGTATGATTGTATTCACACTGTATGAGCGGTAGTTTCGTGTTCGGATTTTTCGCATAAGCCTCGCAGGAAGCCACAGAATAGTACATCGGACAGAAGATATCAGTGTTAGGACCCTTTTGTCCAGCAGGCTCATACTGCACCGGACGGCTCTTGTCCTGTGACTTTATCCATTCGTAAGCAGCGATGAAATGGTCACAATTCGCAGTTTCGTTGCCCAGACTCCATGTTATCACGGCAGGATGATTGAAGTAAGTCATCACATTATGCTGGTTGCGTTCGAGTAATTGCTTTCCAAACTGAGGCTTGCTTGACTCAGGATGCTTGGAGTAGAGGAAGCCATGTGATTCGATATTGGCTTCAGCCACGAGGTATATGCCATATTTATCGCACAGTTCATACCAGCGCGGATCGTCAGGATAGTGGCACGTGCGAACGGCATTGATGTTGAGTCGCTTCATGATTTCTATGTCCTGAATCATCCTTTCCACGCTGACCACGTAGCCACCATCAGGGTCCATCTCATGTCTGTTAGTGCCTTTGATGAGGATAGGCTTGCCGTTGACGAGCATTTGGGCATCCTTTATCTCCACTTTTCTGAAGCCTACCTTCACCGGAGTGACAGAGACAGCAGCCGGTTTGCGCCCGGCAGTCATCACTTTTGCCACGAGAGTGTAGAGATAAGGCGTCTCTGCGGTCCATTTGTTAGGCTTTTCTATCATCATGTCAGCCACGGCATTACCGCCCTTTATGTTGGTTATCACCTTCTCAGTGACCATCTTTCCCTCAGCATCATAGAGGGAAAAGCACACTGAAGCCTTGCCTTTCACCTTGGCATCAATATGCAGCGAGCCGTCTTTATAGCCGTTAGTGAGGTCTGGAGTCACGCGTATGTCCTCCAGACAGCAGTCGGCATTGCGGGCATAGAGGTAACTCTCGCGCGAAATACCAGAGAGACGCCAGAAGTCTTGGTCCTCACACCATGAGCCATCACACCAGCGGAAGACCTGGAAAGCTATGAGATTCTCACCTTTTTTAATATAAGGAGTGATGTCAAACTCGCACGCTACCTTGCTGTCTTCGCTGTAACCTACAAACTGTCCGTTGACATACAGATAGATACAAGATGTCACACTGCCGAAATGAGCAATGACCTGCTTGCCGTTCCAGTCGTCAGGAATATTGATTTTCCTACGATATGAGCCTACGCCATTATCCTTATAAGGCACCTGAGGCGGCGTTCCCTGGAAGTGACCACGCCATGCGAAGCCCACATTGACGTATTCCGGGTCGCCGAAACCATGCATTTCCCAGCATCCCGGCACAGGAATGCTGCTCCAGGAAGAGTCGTCGAGGTCGGTGATATAGAAGTTGTCAGGACGCTTGTCGGCATCTTTCACCCAGCGGAATTTCCATATACCGTCGAGAGAAAGGAAATTTTGCGACTTGGTCTTTGCGCTCCAGTCTCCGAAAAGTAGAGCATTCTCATTCGGATTAAATGAGAAG
>OLFV01000868.1_pt1 | contig 32725 bp, 21 predicted proteins | sample 1605551 | NCBI WGS metagenome assembly OLFV01 (sample SAMEA3888922, study PRJEB22519) | human gut metagenome | biome: human gut; feature: human-associated habitat; material: faeces | place: Denmark | collected 2011 | reverse complement strand
TTGTACGCCACCATCTATTTGGATAAGAGCTTTTGAACCGCTTTCGTCTATGAGTTTGCGAAGGCGTTTCACCTTGTTTATAGTGTTTTCGATGAATTTTTGTCCACCAAAACCAGGGTTTACGCTCATAAGGAGCACCATATCCACATCGCAAATAATGTCTTCAAGTGCTGAGATGGGAGTGGAAGGATTGAGCGTTACGCCAGCTTTCATTCCAGCATTATGAATCTCCTGGATGGTGCGATGTAGGTGAGTAGTAGCCTCGATGTGTACACTCATCATCATTGCTCCGAGCTTTGCCGTTTGCTGAATGTAGCGTTCAGGTTTGTCAATCATGTAGTGTACATCGAGTTTCTTAGTGCACACCTTAGCCACGGCTTCCATGACAGGGAATCCGAATGAAATATTAGGGACGAACGTGCCGTCCATTACGTCAAGGTGAATCCACTGAGCATCACTCTCATTGATCATCTTCACGTCATCTTCGAGATGAAGGAAGTCTGCTGATAGCAGCGAAGGAGAAACTATTGTCATAGATTATCAGTTTTTCGGTAGGGTAAACCCTATGTAATTATTAAGGTATAAATCAGTTAAGGCACACCATTTCGCATTTGCCGTTGACCTTTATCGAACGGCAAGAGTAAGCTATCTGTCTTATTATGTTGAGTGTTTTCTCAGACGGTGATGCAGTTTCGAGGGTAAAGAAATGCTTCATAGGCACTGTATATTTTTAGTTTGATATTATTTTTAGTTTTGAATTTCTCAACCTTGAGATAAGGATTGCTGTGCATTCTGCAATATTCTTTACTATAATAACGCAATGATATAAGGTTTTATTATGAATAAGCCAAGAAAAAAAGAGGTTGATACAGGACGTATCAACCTCGTGCGATTTCGTTTTAAAAAAATATGATAACGAAACCAATAAAAATCGATGCAAATATAAGTATAATAAATGTAACAACAAAATTTTTCAAGCATAAAGTTCTGTTTTTTAACATTTGAACCTTTATCTTGCTAATAATCTGTAAAATAGTTTGTAATATCACTTTTTTTGTTTAACTTTGTCGGCTGACATGATGTGCACTTGTGGCATTTTTGCTTTTTTTGATAAAAGGCAAAGAAATGTCAAAACTATGGGAAAACAAAATTGAAACTACAATAATTAACTAACACTAACTTACAATTACAGAACAAAATTATGAAGAGACTCTCATTCTTTCTTCTGTCTTTGCTCATGCTCCCTCTTGCCGTAATGGCTCAGGGATGGGATGAAGCTAAGTACAAAGCCATTGAGGCAAGTATCGTAGCGCCTTCATTCCCAGAGAAGACTTTCGTCATCACCAAGTATGGAGCTAAGCCAAATGGCAAGGCAAAGGCAAATCAGATTGCTATCAACAAGGCTATCCTCGCCTGTTCAAAGGCAGGTGGCGGTAAGGTTGTCGTACCCGCAGGAACCTGGAACACAGGTGCCATCCGTATGCAGAGCAATGTCAATCTTGTGGTAGAGAAGGGTGCTACCATCCTTTTCGCTTTTGATCCATCGCTTTATCCACTGGTCAAGACCCGTTGGGAGGGACTTGACATCATGAATTACTCACCATGTGTATATGCTTATCAGGCAAAGAATATTGCAATCACAGGCGAAGGCACCATCGATGGCAACGGAAGCCGTGAGACATGGTGGCCTTGGTGTGGAGCTACAAAGTACGGTTTCGTGGCAGGAAAGACCGACCAGAGCCAGTCAATGCCTTACATGGGCAAGAACCAGCAGTATAAGCAGGTCGATGATAAGGGAAATGTCAAGACAAACCGCAATACCCTTCTCTGGATGTCAGACAATGGCGTGCCAACAGAAGAGCGTGTCTTTGGTCCTAAATGTGGTATGCGTCCACAGTTGATCAATTTCTATCAGTGTGAGAATATCCTTATCGAAGACGTCACATTGCTTCGTTCTCCATTCTGGGTAATACATCCTACATTGAGCAAGAACATCACAGTGCGTCGCTGTAAGATAGTAAATGACGGTCCTAACGGTGACGGTTGTGACCCAGAATCTTGTGAAAACGTACTCATTGAGGATTGTCTCTTTGACACAGGAGATGACTGTATCGCCATCAAGTCAGGCAGAAATGCAGATGGTCGTCGCACTCCAGCTCCTTCCCGCAATATCATTGTGCGTGGATGTACTATGGCTGACGGTCACGGAGGTGTGGTAGTCGGTTCTGAAATCAGTGCAGGTGTGCAGAATGTATTTGCAGAAAACTGCAAGATGGACTCGCCAAATCTCGATCGTGTGCTTCGTATCAAGACCAACACCTGTCGTGGTGGAGTGACTGACGGCATCTATATGCGCAATGTTACTGTAGGTCAGTGTCGTGAAGCTGTTCTTCGTGTCAACCTCGTTTACGAGCCAAAAGAGCAGGCAAAGCGTGGTTTCATACCTACAGTGCGCAATATCTACATGGAGAATGTCACCTGTGAGAAGTCTAAGTACGGCGTTCTGCTCAACGGACTGGATGAGGAAAGCAATATCCACGATATACATATCAAGAACTGTACCTTCAATGGAGTGCAGGACCAGCCTGTTCGTCGCACAGGAAAGAGCCATAACATTCGTTTTGATAATCTCGTAATCAATGGTAAGACAATCCTTTCTGAGGCTCCTTTCAAGCGTTATTCTGAGTGGATGACATGGAGTGAGATGCAGAGAGTGCCAGAACCATATTACCTTGACTTCACAGACAAGAAGAAGCGTCCTCATGGTAAGTGGTCATACGTGATGGGAATAGAGATGGAAGGTATGCTCGACACATGGCTTGCATATCAGAATCCAGCGATAGCAGAATATCTGAAGAAGTATCCTGCAAAGATGATTGATGCAGAAGGCAATGTTACTGGCTACAAACTTGAGGATTATAACCTTGACAATGTACGCACAGGACGCTTCATTCTCCGCATGAATCGCCTCTTCCCAGATGCTAAAACAGCAGGCACACAGAAGGCTGTTGAAACAATTTTCAAGCAGCTTCAGAAGCAACCACGCACCAAGACTGGAGCTGGAGGCAAGGGAGTATTCTGGCATAAGGCAATTTATGCTTGGCAGGTATGGCTTGACGGCATCTATATGGGCTTGCCTTTCTACACGATGTCTGCCGAAGAACTTCTCGGAGCCAAGAAGGCAAAGAAGGTATATGATGATGCTGTCAATCAGATAGGTACCACTTTTGAGCGCACTTACGATGAGAAGACAGGACTTTGGAAGCATGCGTGGGATGAGCGTCACACTATGTTCTGGGCTGATAAGGAGACTGGACTTAGCAAACACACTTGGGCACGTGCTATGGGCTGGTTTACTATGGCTATGGTAGAGATACTTGATGCTCTTCCAGAGAACTATGCACGTCGTCAGGAGGTGATAGATATGTTCCAAAAGTCAATGGCAGCAGTAGTGAAATGTCAGGATAAAAAGACTGGCGTATGGTATGATGTCCTTGATGTTCAGGATCCAAAGAATTATCTTGAATCTACAGCGTCATCCATGTTTGCTTATTGTCTGCTCAAGGGCGCACGTCTCGGTTATCTCGATTCCTCATACAAGGAGGCTGGCGTGAAGGCTTACAATGGTATTATCAATGAGTTTATCCAGGTAAACCCAGACAAGACCATTTCTCTCACCAAGTGCTGTTCTGTCAGTGGTCTCGGTCCTGACAAGAATCCACGTCGTGATGGTTCATTCGAATACTATATGTCAGAGCCTATCCGCGACAATGATGCTAAGGGTGTAGGTCCATTCCTTTGGGCTTCGCTTGAGATGGAGCGTGACAATGCTGAGACAGTACAGCTGTTTAAGTAATCCTTACTTATCAAGAAAAATAAAGTTTCTCCTGATATTTCATTCGATTTCAAGTTGAAATAATAATGAATAAAAGACAAATACTGACGGCACTGGCTATGGCATTCATAGTCGGTGCCGCTTTTGCTCAAAAGAAAGTGGGCGACTATATTGAGTCTGTCAATAATAATATAGATAAGAGCAGGTCGCCAAGAGCAATGCAATATTATCCTAAAGACGGCGCTTTCTATTCACGAAATAGTAAAAATCGTTTCACGAGAGCTCTTTACGGCTCCAACACAGACTACAGAATAGAAACCAGCGACCGTCCGATTTTCGCTATTTATAAGTCGAAAAACTACCGTAGCCTTCGCTTTTACGTAGGTGATGTGCAGTTGGATGAAGCTCAGCAATGCGAGTCCTACTATAAGGAAGGAATGCGTACATACGTGCTTCGTGACGACCGATGGGGTAGTGCAGCTACACTTCATCTTGATGTTGTGGCGCTTCCAGATGCCGAAGGGGCTGTTTTTCATTTCAGAATGCAAGGCTTCAAGGATGGTATTACTATCCAGTCAAAGGTCTGTAATATTGCCAATCCGAAACTGCATCGCAATGGCGATATGGGAGCCGACAAGCCAGGATGCTTCGAACCGTCAGTAAAAGAGGAAAATCTCGTAACAGAACACCTAATTATTGCACGAACAAAGACGGCAGAAGAAATGTTCGCGATGCTGGATTTCCAAACCATTTCATTGGTGAAAGCGGATGAAAAGTCACGTAAAGACTTTGAGAAAGCCAGCCTACTCTTTGAGAAAGCCAAGACATATTTCCGTAATCTCTCTTCGAGAATACAGTTTAATACTCCCGATCCATATCTCAACACTCTCGGTTCTGCCCTCGTCCTTGCGGCGGATGGCGTCTGGGACGGAGAGACATGGCTTCATGGAGCCATAGGATGGCGAATGCCTTTGGCAGGATGGCGTGCTGGTTATCTCGGAGATGTGCTGGGATGGAATGAAAGAGCGGTGAAGCATTTCGATGCTTATGCTAAATCGCAGGTGACGGATGTGCCTGTCACGATGCCTGGAGCACAGCAGGATCCTAAATGCAACAGCGCCCGTGCGCTGAAGAAATGGGGCACAGAGATGTATTCCACTGGTTATATCTGCCGTAACCCTAACCGTAATGACCAGATGCACCATTACGATATGAATCTCAATTACATCGATGAACTGATGTGTCATTTCCAGTATGATGCTGACACTGCATATATGAGGAAGATGTGGCCTGTCATCAAGCGTCATCTGGCATGGGAAAAACTCAATTTCGACTCTGACAATGACCATCTATATGATGCTTATTGCTGCATTTGGGCAAGCGATGCACTGTATTATAGCGATGGTGCCGTGACTCATTCTTCTGCATATAACTATCGTGGAAACCTCCTTGCAGCTAAGATTGCGGAGAGAATAGGCGAGGATGCCGAGCCTTACAGACGCGAAGCCGAAGCTATTCGCAAGGCGATGAATGAGAGATTATGGCTTAAGGGCAAAGAAGCCTACGTGCCAAAGCCTACTGATGTGATGCAAGGAAAGCGCACTCCGACTCCTGCCCACTGGGCAGAATACCAAGACAAAATGGGCTTTCAGCGCAAGCATGCCGACGCAGCACTATGGAGTGTCTATACTCCAATCGACTGTGGAGTGGGCAGTCCGAGTCAGATGTATGAGGCAACTCGATATGTTACCAATCATATTCCGCATATTGACGTGGAGATAGCGGGACAAGAGCATAGTGATTACCAACTGATTTCCACGTCCGACTGGCTTCCTTACGCATGGAGCATCAATAATGTGGCATCTGCTGAGATAATGCACACGGCGTTAGCATATTTTGAAGCTGGCAATACAGCGGAGGGATATAAGCTCATGAAGTCGAATATAATGGACCAAATGTATCTCGGACAGTCGCCAGCCAACTTCGGACAGATAAACTATTACGATGCTGCGAGAGGTGAATGCTATCGTGATTTCGGTGATAATGTAGGCATTTCTTCCCGCACTCTCATCCAGGGCTTCTTCGGAATAGTGCCGCAGGCGCTCGATGGAAAGTGCCTTGTCCGTCCCGGTTTCCCTCTTTCCTGGGACTCTTGCGAGGTGAAGACGCCGTATCTCTCTTATAAATATAAGAAGGTAGGAAAGAATAAGGCGATGATTTCCGTCTGCCAGCATTTCTCTCGTCCGTTGCAGATTGTTGCACGCATCAATGGAGCGGAGGGAGAATATACAGATTACGCTGGAACCACCGCCGCGGAGCAGTCATTCCTTGTAACTATCCCGCAGGATTCAGTAGAGCAACCAGTGCTTCAGTCTCATGATAATGCAGCGGAAGCGACGCTTTCTCTTTGTGAAAGCAATGCGATGACTGTGGAGTCGTTGGGTCTGAAGAATGTAATGACAATGGGGAAGAAGGCGAAAATGGTGGATATGTCAAAGGCTTTCAATGCCTATGTGACAGATATTTTCCGCAATAAATACGTCTCTCCACGTCCTACATCTACCACACTTCAGATTCCTACACAGGGAATAGGTGAATGGTGTCATCCTACCTACTGTCCTGAGATTACCGACAGCGTATTCCGTTCGCTTGCCATTGGTGACCGATTTGTTGTAGAAAATATTCCATTTGCTACTCCTCAGCAGGGCAAGAACATAGCTTTCGCCTCCCTTTGGGATAATTATCCGTCTGCGTTGACCATTCCTGTTAAGGCTCAGAAGGCAAGTGTGGCGCATATTCTCCTTGCAGGAAGCACCAATCACATGCAGACTCACATAGTCAATGCCATCATAATAGCCAATTACAAGGATGGTACGAGCGACACTTTGCGTCTCATTCCTCCATTCAATTATTGTCCGATAGAGCAGGACTTCTACGTGGATGGCAAGGCTTTCCAGACGGTGGAGCCACGTCCTTTGCGCATTTGTCTCGGTACAGGAACGGTGTCACGCCGTCTTGGCACCTCTCTTTCTATCTCGGCAGATGAGGTCTATGGACGTGAGATACCAGGCGGAGCGGCTCAGATGCTCTCTATGCCTCTGTGTCCAACTAAGAAATTGCAGTCGTTCTCGCTCATTCCGCTCTCCAATGACATAGTAGTGGGAATAATGGGAATTACGTTGAGATGAGGTAGGTTGTGGGTTGTAGGTTGTAGGTTGTGGGTTATAGGTTGTAGGTTAGTTTGCAGGACAGACCACAACTGCATTAAGTATTCTAACAGACCAGCCACTGTGCCAACAGCTTTTACCGTTGGATTCTAATCGATACCCCACAACCCACAACCTATAACCGACACCCCACAACCAACAAAACAACAAAAAAAAACGATTTTTTGCTTTCTTTTTTTGTTTATAACAAATAAAATCATTACTTTTGCACTCGCAAACTCTTCAGGGCAGGGTGAAAATCCCGATCGGCGGTATAGTCCGCGAGCCTAAATATAGGCACGAACCGTTGCAACTACGGTACCGACAGTCACAGTCTGGATGAAAGAAGAATGTTTGAATTGAAAGTAGGTCGGTTTCTGCTTTCAGTAGAGTATGAAGGATATCATTATTCTATGGCAATGAAAGGAATCCCCTTTCAGTGCTTTGTAGCGCTCATTAAGTCGTTCATATTCATCTGAAGACAGACTTGCCAAGCCTTTCATTTGAAACACGAGCCTTGAATTGTTATGCCCTTTTTTATAACAATTTAATGTTTTAATCAAAATGAAAAAAAATCAAATTGTTGCATTGGGTATCACAATTCTTCCTCTTGCTGTCAATGCTGTAAATGGTATTGAAGTAAAGAAGATTGCGAGCAACGTAAAAACCCCAGAGTCTAAGAATGTCAATTACGAACTTCCTGTTGATTCTGCCATCAATCTTCAAGAGGTGACAGTGCAGGCGCATTTCGCTAAAGCTAATCAGACTCCTCTCAATCTCACCACAATTACCCCAGCCGACATAAATCTCCATCAGACAGCACCTAACTTTCTTGAGATGTTCCAGGGCATTCCAGGCGTGTATGCCACTGGTTCTACTGGCAGTTACGGTGATGCCACTCTCAATATGCGTGGCTTCAAGCAGGATAATATCTCTGTGATGCTCAATGGAATACCTATTCAGGGACTCACCTCGGGCTCTATGTATTGGAGCAACTGGATGGGACTTGCTGACGCTACATATTCCGTACAGGTGCAGAAAGGTCTTGGTGCTTCCATGCTTGCCGACTGTGCAATGGGCGGTATGGTGAATATCGTGACCAAGACTGCGCGTGAGACTCCGCATACAGAGTTTGCTTTGTCCACTACTCAGTGGGGCACTAAGAAGGGAACGCTCGGTTTTTCTTCAGGACAATTTGGCAAAGGATGGAGCATTGACGCTAATATCGCTTACGTCAATGGTGGTGGTTACGTGGAATGTACTGACGTCAAGACATTCTCATATATGCTCTCTGTCAGCAAAATCCTCAATGATGCCAACACTCTGATATTCACAGCGCTCGGTTCTCCAGAGAAGCATGATCAGCGTAACACCGAACTCTCAAAGGCTGAGGTGGATAAGTACGGTCGCGACTATTCCAAAAACTGGGGCTATTACAATGGAAAAGAGTATAGCATAGGTCATAATCATTACATCAAGCCATACTTCACCCTCCAGCATCTCATGAATGGAGAGCGTCTGCAGATGAAGAATTCCATCTATCTCGCTATCGCTGACGGAGGTGGTAGTTCCACTTATAATAACTATAAGTCGGGCGTACCAGCCATTATCAAGCATCAGACAGAGGATGGACACATAGATTTCGACGCTATCGTGGCTGAAAATCAGAAAGATGGAGTGTCAAAGAATGTGATGATTGACTATCTTTCAGGTCATACCCAGTTTGGGGCAATCACCTCGGCCGACTATCGTTTGAATGACCTATGGACCGCAAGTGCTGGCATTCAGTATCAATACTATGCCACATGGTCTAAGATGAAGATTCTCGATATGCTGGGAGGTACCTCCTTCACAGATCCTGCCACCAACGCAAGTCTTACCGTAGGCGACTATGTAGGATCTCGTTATGGACGCACCACGCATCATGCTTCTGCCTTCGTGCAGGGTCGTTACACATCAGGCAATGTGAATGCAAACCTCGGTGTCACCGTATTCAATGGCAACTATCGTCGTCATAATGACATCACAGGCGAGAGTTCTAAGTGGGCACACGGATGGGGAGCAAGCGTAAAGGGCGGAATCCTTTGGAATGTAAACCGCAATAATGCTCTTTATCTCAATGCTGGCTACAATTCACGTCTGCCTTACGCTGGCGTATTCCTCGCTTCCAGCGACCTCAGTATCACCAATGATATTACCAATGAGACTAACATCATGGCTGAGACAGGATGGCGTCCTAAGTGGAAAAACGGAGGTATGGAGCTTTCTGGATATATCGCTTCATGGCGAAACAAGACCCTTACCGTCAGTGCGGCAAAGCAAGCTAACGCAGCTGCCGAGAAATATCAGATCAAGGGACTCAATGCCCTCCACATGGGAGCCGAGCTTAATGCCTATCAGCAGTTTACTCCTTGGCTTAAAGCATCGGCTTATGCAATGGTGGGTTCATGGAAATGGAAAAACTCTGGCAGTGCCATTACTTACGACAATTACTCTGGCGAGACTCTGAAAGAGACAAAAATATCTTGTGATGGACTCCATGTAGGCGATGCTCCACAGACACAGCTCGGAGCACAGCTCGATGTTAAGCTGCCAGAAGGCATCTATGCTCACATCGGTTGGCAGTTTAATGCTCGTATGTACGCAGACTTCGAGCCTTCAAGCCGCACTGACGAGAAGGACACTGCCGATTCATACGAGTTCCCTTCCTACAGCCTCTTTGATGCCACAGTGGGATGGGAGACAGAAATCACTAAGGGTATCAACCTTAATCTCTTCGCCACAGCTCGCAACCTCTTCGATGCAAAGTATATAGAGCGAGGCACAGACGGTGCATCCCATGACATAGACACCTTCCGTGGCTATTGGGGAGCTGCACGCACCTTGAGCTTTGGTATGCGCCTCTCATTCTAATCAAGGAAAAAGAAGCCATCCCTAACCCCCTCCTTGGAGGATGATAAGGTAATAGGGAATAGGAAATAGGTAATAAGAGAATACACTTGCCACTCATGGTTCACGCTCTGGGATAATCGCAAGCAGATTAACGTATTCTCCTATTACCTATTTTCTATTCCCTATTCCCTTATGATTGCGTCATTGCGATTTTTCCTCTTCCCTCTTCCCTTATATGATTGCGTCATTGCGATTTTTCCTCTTCCCTCTTCCCTAAAGAGCAAGTAGCCGCCACTGTGTCGGGCGCATTACCGCCCGATAGTTAAGAAGAAGGACAATAAAAGAGCACCCCCAGAGTTATTTTAATAATAACACCATTCAAGCAAATGCTCTCAATCCTAATCCCAACATACAATCACACCTGTTACCACTTAGCAGAAGTTCTCCACAGCCAGGCGGAAGTTCTGTCCATCGACTATGAAATCATAGTAGCCGAAGACGGAAGTCGTGACCAAGTGAGCAAAGTGGCAAACCTCAAAGTGGGTGAACTATCCCATTGCCGCTACATCCGACGTGAAGAGAATGTGGGAAGAGCAAGAATACGCAATTTCCTCGCTGCAGAAGCAAAGCATCAGTGGCTGCTCTTCATCGACAGCGATATGATAGTGAGAAGCGAAGACTTCCTGAGCCGATACGCCAAACTCATAGCCTCCGCTTCCGCCGACTGCTACTATGGAGGCTACAGAGTAGGAGAGGAAGCTCTGCGAAAGAACCCTTTCCTCACGCATAATCTGCGCTACATCTACGAGACCAAATACACAGGAAACAGTGACGCCACAGAGCGAAACAAGTCACCATTTGCTAATCTCCACACCTGCAACCTCCTTATTCGCAAGCAAGTACTCGACCGATGTCCATTCGATGAACGCTTCCTGCATTATGGATATGAAGATGTGTTGCTCGGAATAGAGTTGGGAAAGCAAGGTTACCGAGTCACACATATCGACAACCCATTAAGTTTTGAAATATTCGAAAGCAATAAGGCATTCCTTGCAAAGTCAGAAGAGGCATTGCGCACACTTCACACCTTCCGCAAAGACCTTGCCCACCATTCCCCAATCATCACATTCTCCAATCGTCTTAAGTCGTTCGCTCCATTGTTGCGACTAATCTTTATGATAGTGAAAAGTCCAATGGCTAACCATCTCAAGGGCAAGCATCCTTCGCTCTTAGCCTTCAAAGCGTATAAGGTGCTGTATTATCTCTCAATAAGGTGATATTTCTAAAATACTGTTCTATTTATCGTATTCCGTTGCTCATAGTCAAGAAAAGTGTGCAACAAAGCGTAATACGTCTGTAATTATTTTGTAATATCGTGGAAATTGCCTAATTTTGCAAACAAGAATATAAAATAGATTCAAGATAACATATAAATCAATAAAAACTGAAAATGTCTTATAATTTACTTAAAGGTAAGAGAGGTATCATCTTTGGTGCCCTCAACGACCAGTCCATTGCATGGAAAGTAGCTGAGCGTGCCGTAGAAGAAGGTGCGCAGATCGTACTGACTAACACTGCTGTAGCTTGCCGTATGGGCACTATCGACGAACTTGCTAAGAAGACCAATGCTGTCATCATCCCTGCTGACGCTACAAGCGTAGAGGACCTTGAGACACTCTTCATCAAGGTACAGGAAGCTCTCGGAGGCAAGATTGACTTTGTGCTCCATTCATGCGCTATGTCTGTCAATATGCGCAAGAAGCGTACATACGACGACCTCGACTATGGTTTCCTCGACAAGACCCTCGACATCTCTGCCATCTCTTTCCATAAGATGATACAAGTGGCTAAGAAGCTCGACGCTATCTCCGACTTCGGAAGCATCCTTGCCCTCACATACGTGGCAAGCCATCGCACATTCTTCGGATATAATGATATGGCTGACGCAAAGGCTCTCCTTGAGTCTATCGCTCGTTCGTTCGGTTATATCTACGGACGTGAGAAGGGAGTGCGTGTCAACTGTATCTCTCAGTCGCCTACACCTACCACAGCCGGTGGTGGTATCAAGGGCTTTGATGGAATGCTCGACTATGCAGACCGCATGAGTCCGCTCGGCAATGCAAGCGCTGATGAGTGCGCTGACTATTGTGTTGTCATGTTCTCCGACCTCACCCGTAAAGTTACTATGCAGACTCTCTTCCATGATGGTGGATTCTCCAATATGGGAATGTCCCTCCGTGGCATGACACAGTACAACAAGAGCTTCGTGCCTGAGAACACAGACCAGGAGACTGGCAAGATTATCTACGGATAATTACATAGTAATTGCAAACTATCAACAGATATATATAATCTGAAATATCTAAATCTTTTTTGATTTGGAAATAATGATTTTACCGAGCAAACTGCCTTATTGAAGTCTGTGATGCTTAGTATAACATAATATAATGAAAACTGGACTTTCGTATTTACTCTGCCTTTATGTCATACTTTGGGTTGAGATATTTGCGAAAGTTCAGTCTTTTTTTGCCCATTCGGATAGCAATAATTGTTCTATTTTTCCGTTATAGGGCAATGATAATTTTGTGTTTTGTAAACAACTGAAAATCAAAGCATTGCAAAAGTATAGATTTTACCATGCAAAAGCTAAGCTTTTACCGCCCAATATCTATGCTTTTACCTCCTAATATCTATGCTTTTACCTCCTAATAACTAAGTTATTGCAAAATGACAGCAAAGCAATCGCCTTTTGTTCTCTTTTTCCCCTAACCATTTTACGAACCCTTCCCCTTCAGCCAGATTTATCCTCAGTTTGTCATTTTGTCAGCTGTGGTAATACGCTTGTGTCAGTAGTTTGCTTTGTTGGGAGAAAAACTATTGAGGAATTGTTGGTTACACTGAAAATAATTAGTAACTTTGCAGCGGATTTCATATTGACGTGGGTTCTGGAAATCACGCTTCGGAGCATTGGAGAAGCCCCGCTTAATGTATCGGGATGACAAATGGTGAACCCACCTTATTTATATATTATGGATCAGAACCGAAAAATAGAACAAGTCGGATTACGTAATCTCCAGATGGAGGATTATGACCAATTAGCTAAATCATTTAGACGTATCTATGCTGGATCGGATGTGTTTTGGACCCGGGCACAGATTAAGAAACTCCTTACTATCTTCCCAGAGGGACAGGTGGTGATAGTGGTGGACGACAAGATTGTGGGCTGTGCGCTCTCTATCATCGTCAATTACAACATGGTGAAGGGAGATCATACTTACGCTCAAGTGACGGGTAATGAGACCTTCAACACACATGACCCACATGGAAACATTCTCTATGGCATCGAGGTGTTTATTCATCCGGACTATCGTGGTCTGCGACTTGCTCGCCGTATGTATGAATATCGCAAGGAGCTTTGTGAGACTTTGAATCTCAAAGCTATCATGTTTGGCGGAAGAATACCAAACTATCACAAGTATGCCGACAAGATGAGACCGAAGGAGTACATCGAGAAGGTACGCTCAAGGGAAATCTACGACCCCGTCCTCACGTTTCAGTTGTCGAATGACTTCCACGTGCGCCGCGTGATACGCAACTACCTTCCAAGCGATGAAGAGAGCGAACACTGCGCCACACTCCTGCAATGGGATAATATCTACTATCAGCCACCGACGGATTCATACGTTGACCATAAGCCAACTGTCAGAATAGGACTCGTGCAATGGCAGATGCGCCCTTACTCTTCTGTCGATGACCTCTTCACGCAGGTGGAGTTTTTCGTGGATTCCGTCAGCGATTACAAGAGTGATTTCATCCTCTTCCCTGAATATTTCAATGCCCCTTTGATGGCAAGATTTAATGATATGGGCGAGGCGCAGAGCATTCGTGCAATGGCGCAATATACCGAACAGATACGTGAACGATTCCGTGTACTTGCCATAGAATATAACATCAACATCATCACGGGCAGTATGCCTCTGGTGAAGGAGGACGGTGCGCTGTATAATGTCGGTTTCCTATGCCATCGCAATGGTAATGTGGATATGTATGAGAAGATACACGTCACTCCTGATGAGCAGAAATGCTGGGGACTGACAGGTGGCTGTACTATCCAGACTTTTGATACGGACTGTGGTAAAATCGGCGTCGTGATATGCTATGATGTGGAGTTCCCTGAGCTCACACGCCTCATGGCGCAGGACGGAATGCAGATTCTCTTCGTGCCATTCATGACGGATACACAGAATGCTTATTCGAGAGTGAGGGTATGTGCGCAAGCTCGTGCCATAGAAAATGAATGCTATGTGGCTATAGCTGGTAGTGTGGGCAACCTGCCAAGGGTGCATAATATGGACATACAGTATGCTCAGAGTGCCGTGTTCACTCCATGCGACTTTGCTTTCCCTAATGACGGAAAGCGCTCGGAGGCTACACCAAACACGGAGATGATTCTCATATCTGACGTGGACCTCAACCTCCTCAATGAGCTTCACACCTATGGTGCCGTGCGCAATCTGCGTGACCGCCGCCGTGATTTGTATGAATTGAAGAAGAAATAGAGGGAATAAAAGAAAAAGACCCCCTCTTATCCCCCTGTAAGGGGGAGGCTGAATACGGACTGGCTACTTGTGGTTACTAATCAAGAAGATAGAACACAAACAAGATAGAACCCAAGCAAGAGACCTCAAGCAAGAGACCTCAAGCTGAAGAACGTATATAGCCTCCCCCTCACAGGGGGATGAGAGGGGGTCTTTTTCCCAAGTAAAATTATTTCAACAAGTCAACAGTGCGCTTGAGGAACTTGTCAAGAGCGGCGCCACGGAGCATACCATTCTGGAGAAGGGCGATGTCGATGAGCTGATGCACCTTATCGCTGGAAGCGGCAAAGTCGCTGAGGATGCCTGCCTTCTTTGCATTCTCGGCTGCAATATTGCTACGTGTCTCTTCCAGATCCTTCTTCTGTGCCTCAGTGATCTCGTCAGCCTTCTTGTCCTTCTGCTCCTGTTCGAGCACCATCTGGCGAGCTTCGAGTCCCTTGATTTCAGAGAGAACAGGCTTCAGAGCCTCTGCTGTAGAAGTGGTAGTGTCGGCAAGGACGCTCTTTACCACGCTGTGGTCAGAGTTGAGAATCAGAGTGAAAGCGTCAGGCATCTGTGCATAGAAGCCCATGCCAGACTGGAAGCGTGACGCATCCTTCATACGGCGCATATACTCATTCTGAGTGAAGAGCACAGGAGATGCGTTCTCACCAAGAGCCTGAACGTCGATATTAAACTCTACCTTGTTCATCTTAGGCATCTGTGAGCGGAACACCTCGGAGAGGTTTGCTGTCTCTTCTGCAGTAAATTCCACCTTGCGCACCTCATCCTTCTGGATAAGACGGTCGATAACATCTGCGTCAACGCGAGTGAAACGGCTCTTCTCAAACTTCTGCTCAAACATATTCACAGTAGGAGTGTCGAGCTGTCCGTCCATGAGAAGCACGCTGTAGCCCTTTGCTTTCGCTGCCTCGATATAGGTGTATTGGGCTTCTTTGTCGTTGGCATAGAGGTAGATAAGGTTGCCTTCCTTGTCAGTCTGATTGTCCTTGATGAGGTTTCTGTACTCTTCGTAAGTGAACAGCTTGTCGTCAGTGTCCTTGAAGAGGGCGAAATCCTTAGCGCGGTCATAGAAAGACTCATCGGTCAGCATACCATAGTGGATGAAAATCTTGAGCGAATCCCATTTCTCCTCGTAGTCCTTACGGTCATTCTTGAAGATACCATTAAGGCGGTCAGCCACTTTCTTAGTGATATAGGTGGAAATCTTCTTCACGTTAGCATCGCTCTGGAGGTATGAACGGCTCACATTGAGAGGAATATCTGGAGAGTCTATCACGCCATGAAGGAGGGTGAGGAAGTCTGGTACGATGCCTTCCACCTGGTCGGTGACGAACACCTGATTGCAGTAGAGCTGTATCTTATTGCGCTGCAAGTCGATATGGCTCTGCACACGAGGGAAGTAAAGGATACCCGTCAGATGGAAAGGGAAATCCACATTGAGGTGAATCCAGAAGAGAGGCTCATCCTGCATAGGGTAGAGGGTGCGGTAGAATGACTTGTAGTCCTCGTCCTTCAGAGTGGAAGGGGTCTTGGTCCACAGAGGTTCTACGTCATTGATGATGTTGTCCTCAGCAGTTTCCACCATCTTCTTTTCCTCAGAGCTCCATTCCTGCTTTTTGCCGAAGGCTACAGGGACAGGCATAAACTTGCAGTATTTATTGAGGAGAGTCTCTATCTGTGCCTTCTCAAGGAACTCCTTGCAGTCGTCAGAGATATGGAGCACGATGTCAGAACCGCGGCTTTCACGCTCTGCTTCGTCGATTTCGTAGGCAGGACTACCGTCGCAAGACCATTTCACAGCCTTGCTGCCGTCTCTCCAAGAGCGGGTGATGATATCCACACGGTCTGCCACCATGAAGGAAGAATAGAAGCCAAGACCGAAATGACCGATGATGGCATTGGCATTATCCTTATATTTCTCAAGGAAGTCATTGACGCCTGAGAAAGCAATCTGATTGATGTAACGGTCGATTTCTTCCTCTGTCATGCCGATACCGTGGTCGGAGATGGTCAGCGTGCCAGCCTCTTTGTCGAGAGATATGCGCACGGTGAGGTCGCCGAGCTCGCCCTTGAACTCGCCTTTCTCTGCCAAGGTCTTCATCTTCTGTGTTGCGTCAACAGCGTTGGACACCATCTCACGGAGGAAAATCTCGTGATCAGAATAGAGGAACTTTTTGATTACGGGGAAGATGTTCTCTGTAGTAACCCCGATGTTACCTTTTTGCATAGTGCTTATAGTTTTGTTTATTATCTTTTAGCTTAATATTTTTCTTTAAGCATCTATTACAAAAGGTATGCCAAATGTTGGTGTTTGGTTGTGGGTTGTTGGTTGTTGGTTGGCTTGCGAGAAAAATATCAATAAATAAAAACAAACAAATATATATTTCTTTGTTTTTGTATTATTTTTATTTATTGATATTTTATATTGCCAATAAAAAAAACGGACAACGCAAAAGTATTTTTCTCTATTGATATTTTATTCTAAACAAAATAAAAAAAATAAGGAAAGCAGAGCCCCTATAAGCCGGGTTCTGTATCTCGTGTATGGCTCTCGACATACAGAGCGTTCTATCATTTATCTAGACCTTAAGTTACCCTAAGGCTCAAGCGTTCTACCCTCCATCGGAGTGAGTCGGGCGAGCAACCCTCAGACGATGGTTTACATGAACTTACAGCCTCCGATGGGCACAGCACTGATGTCACCACCAGCCTGGTGGTCTCTTACACCACCTTCTCACCCTTACCTCTACCTGAAAGGCAGAGGCGGTTGTTTTCTTCTACCCTGTTTTACTGTCACCAATAACTCCTATTTTCGGGAGCGGAGTGCTCTATGCTGCCCGGACTTTCCTCTCGCTCAAGTTCCGGAGAATAGTGAGCCAGCGATAAAACCAGGGCACTGCTGTCCTTATATGTTGCAAAGTTACAATTATTTTTTTGCAAATGCAAGCAAATATGTGAAAAATGAAATCTTGGATAATAAAATAATATCTGCTTGCAATTGCATTCTACATTATATATATAAGGAGTACTTGTCTGTGCTTTGTATTCTGCTGTAACCTATTTCAATCCGAGATAGTTGTAGAAAAATATCTTGATAAATTCTTTTATCGTCGTTGCAGCCTTGAAAGGGATGTGGCGCAAGGGGAGGATAGTGGGGCTATTAGAGTCTAATAGCTTGACGCTTCGCTGCTGATTGCGCAGTGAAAGGTAGAGCATAGCTTCCCCTTTAGAGAGTGAAGGTGCTGTGAGGTCGATGCCAAGTGTGGATAAAGCGTTGCAATGAGCAAGGAGAAGTTCGGCTGATTGCGAAGCTTCCTTTGCCGCCGTGTGCGTAATTCCTTTAGGATTATCCATGTAGATATATCCTCCTTTAGGCGTTGTAGCTATTCTGGGATGGCTCTTCACTATTCCAGGAAGAATCCAGACATCCTCAAAAAGTCTGCCTTTCGCATAGCGATGACCGGAAGAGAAGATGTCGCTCTGATATATTTTATTCCATGCGTAGGCATGTCTGTAAGCTTCTCCTCTCAGCCAATAGTCTCTCGGATCAGTGAAAAAGTCATTAGGCAATGTCATTATAGTCTCCCTCTCACTGCCAGCATGCAGTGTGGCAGAGTATTCCAAGATGTCATACTCGGGATGATTGGCAAGGTCTTCCATCAGAGGAGAGAGTGTGCCAGGGAGGATATAATCGTCGCTGTCGATGAATGTGACGTAGTCGGTAATGCCTAATGGCAAACTAATATCTATGGTCGTTTTGCCGAAAAGGATGTCGAGGGCGTAGTTTCTGGCATCGCTCAGTCCGCCATTAGCCTTATGTACCGTGATGATGTGGGAGTCTTGAGATGCTAAATAGTCAGCGATCTGTGGCGTATTGTCGGGGCTTCCATCATCCACTATTATGGCTTGCCAAGACTGGAAGTCCTGACTTGCGACGCTATTTACGCATTTTGCGAGAGTATCGCCGACCTGATAAGCAGGTATGATGACGGTCAGAGTAGGCTTTGCCATAGATTCAGATATTCTTTTGCTATATTGTCAGCACTGTGATATTTCGCTACGAAGGCAATGCTCTCAGCCTTTTTCCTGCTGAGAAGGTCGCTGTCGAGGGCTATTTGCTCTATTATCTTGTAGTTTTCTTCATCATTTAGCGGACGAAGATTGACGATAGGGCGCAGTGTTTCCTCACCTATAAAGCGGTAATAGTCTTCCTCTCCGCCAGAGATAACTACGATGCCATGACTCATTGCCTCAAGTGCGTTCATGGCAGGAGTGTAACTATAGAGCTGATCTACGAGGATGTCACACGAAGAAAGCAGTTTGCGGTATTCGTAGAAAGGGATATTTTCCGCCTTTATCAGTTCGACTTTCTCGGGATATTGCTCAGCCAAACGTTCGAAGAGAGGCAGCATCTTGTCCGTGCCTTTCGTGTTGCAGCGCTTTTTCTGAATGCCAATGAGGATTCTGACCCTTGCTCCAATCTCTTTCGGATTGCGGTTTGACGGATTGATAGGAAGTCCGATATAATGCAGTTTGTCGTCTATTGCATCCTGATGAAGACTTCTGTAGAGGAAATAATACTCATATAGGCATGGAATAAGGATTTCAGCACGCTCCACAATGTGTTCGCAGAGCGGTCGGCACGCAGTAGTCCAGGCATGAATGCGTTGCTTTTGCTCAGTGATATTGATGCTTTTTCCGAATGCTTGCAGTTCGCTATACTCGAGAATGCCATGCTCTAACTGCCTGATAACTACGTAATCATCGCCATAAAGCCCCAGTGTGACGTGCTTATTATGGCGTGAAAGCCAATCGAAAAGACGCTTATCCACCGCTGGGTGCATATCCGTAAACTTCGGATTGATGAAATGAACAATGTCAAAACCACGGAGTTTAGGCAGTTGCAACGCCCATTGCATGAGCAGATGCAGTGCTCCCGACTTCCCTTTGTATCGCCTTCGGATGCTAATATCACGCTTATAGCCCTTCCAGTCGTCGCCATCAGAGACCAGAAGGACTTCATGTCCTGCCTTGCGGAATGACTCTGCTAAGGTGGCATGGACATTACTAAACTCTCCTATGAGCAAGATGCGCATTGTTCGATGGCTTTTTTGTTTGTAGATTTGCGTTCCGCATCAGCGAACCATCCATACTTGTTGAAATACATAAATATGTTGGCAGTGTGGATAAAGAATAGTTTCAGACTGCGATGTGAGGCTCTGCTGAAGCGATGATATATGGTAACGGAAGGGAAGAATAGCGTCTTGAAGTGCTGATGCATACGTCGCGTCATGTCGATGTCTTCGGCATACATGAAGAAATGCTCATCGAAAAGTCCCGTCTTTTCCATTGCAGAGAGTCTGAAAAACATGAAACAGCCCGATAAATACGGCGCATTGATAATCTTATCGTAACCGAATTTGCGCAGTTCGTAGAGATTATTGCGCTTGTTGATGATGAAAGGCGGCAAGCAAAGTCTGCCAAACATATCGAGTGGGGTAGGCAATAGTTTGCAGAGACGCTGGATAGTGCCGTCAGGAAAGAGCACTCTTGGCATCATCTGTCCTACATCTTTATGTGCATCCATATACTGACGCATCGTAGAAATCACGTCATTGTCAAACCAAACGTCAGGGTTTACTACGATATGATATTCGCTTCCTGCCTTTATAGCCATTCTGATGGCGACATTATGTCCGCCTCCGTAGCCATTGTTCTCATGCTTATGATAGGACAATATGAGGCTTTTAGCATTGCAACGTCTGCGTATGTCAGCATCATTAGCCATCTGTTCAGCGCCGTATTGCTGAAGAGAAGCGAGAAATTCTCTGTCGTTTCTATCGCTATGATCGATGATATAGATATGTGACACGTCAGACTTGAGCAGACTATGTATAGCCGGCTCAATGTCGTTAAGGGTATGATTGTATGTCACTATCGATGCTGTTATCATGCTTTACCTATTATATATATAACAAGGAGTAGTGGGTTTTATTGTCAAAAAAACACAAAGCATTTGCAAAGGTACGAAAAATAATCGAGACAATGGATAAATACTCGCAAGAAAGTGGGAAGCGAGCATAAAAAAACACCTCGCAACCAATGTGATTGCGAGGTGGAAATATGATTGAAATACGATGTTCTGCCTTGCCAAATCAAGTTGTTTGATTTTCTAAATCAATCTATTTGAATCTTCAGTTTAACCTTTTTGAATCTCTAAATCAATCCTATTTGATTCTTCAGTTTAACCTTTCTGAATATCAAAATCAATCTATTTAGATTCACATATTTAAGTAAACCGATTCTCAGAATCTATTTATTTGATTCTTTAGAAGAAGAGGTAACGGTTGTCAACGACGTCAGCCTTGATGTAGAGTTCACCCATGAAGCCTGAAGCCATCTGGAGATTGCGCTGAGCAATCTTAGATTCCTCCTGCTTATCATTGAACTTAACGCCAGAGCGCTTGTTGACATTCTTCTTAGCGAAGAGATATACGCCAGCGTTACCCTTTACAGGGTGAGTAGAGAACTTACCCTTGCCTGTAGCTGCAACAGCACCAGAGAGAGCAGGCTCAGAAGCACCTGTCTCTGCGACAAATACAGGAGCAGCGAAAGAAACCTGGTTTACAGAAGAAACCTTTGCGCCCTTTGCCATTGCTTCCTTGGCGTTCTTGATGCCAGAAACCTCAGCCATTAGCTTCTCAGCCTTCTTGTCCTTGACTACTTCAGCCTTGACTCTTTCCTTCACCATTGGGTCGTCGAGGTCGCGATAGCCCTTCTTGTGAATCTTGGTGAGACCAACTACGAGGAGGTTGTCATTGTCACCACACTCATAAAGAGGTGAAACATTTCCTTCCTTGGCATCGAAAATCCACTTGAGAGCTTCGTGAGTAGAGTGGATGTTAGCCACATTGTGCTGAGAATTTACCACGTCACTGAGAGTCTCCAATGTGTAACCATACTTCTTAGCGTTCTTTTCGAGAGCCTCGATAGTCTGGTTTTCACTTATATACTGAGAGAACTTATTGTAAGCCTTAGAGTAAGTATCCTTAGAGAAAGCGATTTCTGTCTTGATAACAGCAGCGATATACTTAGTAGTCATCGCCTTGCGGTCGCTCACCTTAACGATGATGTTGCCAGAAGTGGTAGCGATATTCTTGAGCTCGCCCACGCCTGCATTGTTGAGAACGTTAAGATAATTCTTGGTATCCTTATCGAGTGAAGGAGCATACTGATACTGCTGGGTTGTCATCCAAGTCTTTTCTCCAGTCTGACCATACTTCTTCGCGATAGCCTCCCACTGAGAAGCGTCAGCAGAAAGGGCAGCATAGATAGAGTCAGCACGCTTGTGTGCCTCCTCAGGAGTGTTGCCACCTACCTGTATTGCCTGGAACTGGATAGAGTCAGGGAGCTGGGTTCTGCTGATAAGACGGAGGGCATTGAGAGTGTTGTCCTGAGTATTTTCCTTGACAGCTGTGGTAGAACCTACAGCGATAGAGTCAAGAAGAAGCTGCACATCAGTAGGGAAAGCATTCTTATTGACTGGAACACCGAGGTAAGGAATGATTGAACCAGACTTGCGAACTGCATCAGCAGGGTCTTCAGCAGTAGCGAGAGCCTTGGCATACTCATTGGTCTTCTTCATCAGTTCGCTCTTGTCAGCTGCAGAAGCATTAACCTTTACGCTGACGAACTTGATGTCGCGAGACTCCTCATACTGCTGGAAAGTAGGCTTGAGTTCCTCATATTTGCTCTTGAGGTCAGCGTCAGTCACCTTGATGTCAGCATCCTTTACAGAAGAGTAAGGGAAAGCGATGAGGTCGATGTCAGCCTCTTCGTTAGCCTCATTGTAAGCCTGCTGAGCTTCAACAGGGTTAGAGAGGAATGTAGAAGCGAGGAGAGTCTGATACTTCTGAGCGAGAATCTGCTGACGAAGGCTCTTCTCGATGAAGTTCCAGTAGTTGTAAATCTTCTGATACTGCTCCTGGAGCTGTGGGTTAGTGTTCTTCTTGTACTCGCTGAGGAACTGCTTGAGCTGGTTAGCATCGAAACGTCCGGTCTGCTGATTTACGAAAGGAGTCTGAAGAAGCATCTGGTTTGTGCCCTCATTGAGGATGTTACGGATCTCGTCATCAGTAACGCGGAGACCGAGTTTCTTAGCATCTTCCTCGATGAGCTTAGACTGAACGTAAGAGTTCCACACCTGATCGCGGAGGCTGTTGAGTTCATCTTCTGTGAAGTTTTCCTTACCCTGCATCATCTTGATAACGTCAGAGTACTCATCTACGAGTTTCTGGAACTCTTCATAAGTCATTTTTTCGCCCAGAACGACACCGATTTGCTGGCGTTCGTTGTTCTTGGAAGCCTCACAAGAGCGGAAAGCTTCCTCGGCAATGAAAGCGAAAAGGCCAAGACCGATGATGCTCACCAGCAGGATGCCTTTGCTTCTGATTTTTCCTAATACTGCCATTTTGTTTAGTTTTTTTTATTATTTAGTTTTTATTTATTTTCGTTGTTTTGCTACGCTTTTATGATATAGTCAGGTTAAGCCTATAGGCGTTGTTATGGAATATATTATATATATGCGCGTGCAAATTGCGTACAAAGTTAATAAAAAAAATGGAATAATCGTCTATTCTGCCTTATTTTTTCAAAAAACAATAGCACTTTTACCTGAAACTACAGGAAAAAATCCTTGAAATAGCAGGTAAAAGTGCTTGAAAGAGTATTTGAAACAGTCGGCGGAAGGAATCCTTTGACTGCATGAAATCGCTTATTTTTCTTCGAGAATGCGTAGTTTTACGAGTTCGATTTTTGTCTTTGTGTTCTTGACAATCTTAAATTCGTATTTCTCATCGACGATGATAATCTCGTTGAGTTTCGGAAAACTCTGGAATCTGTCGAGGATAAGTCCGCCCACAGTCTTGTAATCATCGCTTTCAGGGAGGTCGAGGTCGAGCGTTTCGTTGACCTTGTCAATCTCCAGTCGGGCAGAAATGAGATAATGACCATCATCAGTAGCGCAGCAGATATAGTTGGCTTTATCATGCTCATCCTCGATTTCTCCGAATATTTCTTCGACGATATCCTCGAGCGCAACGATGCCACTGGTGCCTCCAAATTCATCCACCACGACGCCAAGGCTCTTCTTCTGCTGCAGGAAAGTGTGCATCAATTTCTTGGCAGCCATCGTTTCAGGGACGAAAGGCAGCGACCTGATGTGTTTCTTCCATTCGTTAGCATCATGGAAGAGTTCGGAAGAGTGGATATAACCTATGATATTGTCTATATCTTCCTCATATACAATGATTTTCGAATGTCCACTTTGAATGAACATCTGGCGCAAATCAGCGAGCGTACAGTCGGAAGGCACCGCCTGAATCTCTGTACGTGGAATCATGCAGTCGCGCACTTTAGTATCCGAAAAGTCGAGAGCATTCTGGAAAATCTTCACTTCCTCATCGATGTCTTCATCATTTTCCGCCTGGTCGATGCTCTGCTGAACGAGGTAATCGAGGTCCACCTTGGAGAATTCCTCATTGTTTTCCTCCTTTTTCAAGTTGACACCGAGGATAAATAGCAAAGCCTTTGAGAGCAGAGTGCAAAGGCGTGATATAGGGAAAAGGACGATATAGCAGATGAAGGCGGGGAAAGCAAAGAAAGTGAGCAACTTGTTTGCGCTCGCCTTGAAAAGAGTCTTAGGCAGAAATTCGCCAGTAAAGAGCACGATAAGCGTAGAGAGAAGCGTGTCGCAGGTGACCTTTGCCGGCTCGGAAAGTCCGGCAAAGAGCGTAGCATCAAAGAGTTTGGCGAAGAGGATGCCATATACTACGAGCGCGATATTGTTGCCCACCAGCATAGTAGAGACAAACATATTAGGGTGCTTGTAGAAGATAGAGACGATTTTATCATTGAAATTACCGTTCTCGCGGTTTACTTCAGCAAGCATTCTGTTGCTCGATACGAATGCAATCTCCATTCCTGAGAAGAAAGCGGAGAAGAGCATGGTTATTATGATGGAGGTTATTAGCATCTATGCTTATCGTTTTTGTTATTGTGTAGAACGCTGTATGTCAGCGTATTCTGTGTGTGGAAAGCATCTTATAGCAAGCATAAAGCCCGACGAAAAGGTGCTTTCCAGACCGTAAGGAATGACTATTGTCCGCTTCGGTGCGGCATAGTAGGGTCGCGCCTTGGTGTGGCGTTCTCCTCATTAGGTGTGGAAGTGGATGTAGTGTCTTCCTTTATCATATCCGATTTCTCGAATGAGCCTTTCGAATTGGAAACGTAATAATGCTGCATGTGCTCATCGCTTCGGAAGTAAGAGCCTTGCATTTCACGCTGTGGAGTGATGAGATGAGAGAATTTGTTGGAGTAAAGCTCATGCTTCTGCTGGTCCCAGAAGAGTTCCTCACTGCTGAATCGTACACCTTCCACTGTGAGAATGCGCACATTACCAATGAGATGCCAGAGTTTATCTACCGTGTAATAGTAGGCTGTATCCGACTGAATGTAAGCCTCTACGTGGAATTTCTCATCGAATTGCTCAAGGAAAAGTCCGCGACGGAATATCCATCTGGCAGGATTGAGATTTTCATTGACTTCCCATCTCTCAGCTACGATGCGGTATTTCATCACTCCAGAGTCACTGATAAGCGTGTTAATGCCGTAGCTTGTCATCATTGCGACGGAGTCACGGTCATGAATGGCAGGCGCAGTATGTTCCTTCGAGTTGTTGCAGGCGAAGAAAGAGAGCGCCATCATCATGCAGACGCACCAAAAAGGGAAACCCCCAGAAGTGAATTTTCTGTCACTCCTGGGTGATTCCATAACTTTATAATCTGAAGAATTGATAGTTGTCACGTTATGATTTCATTATCATGTTAATCAAACTTCCATTTAGCAAACCAGCGGTCGTTGAATGTAAGTCCGATATTGATGCGGAAGGTGTTCTCCGTAATCATATCTTTTGCAGAAGAGCGAACCCACTGCGCACTGATATTGAGGATGGAACGGTTGTTCAACTGATTGAGGATAGGGAGTCCGAAACCGCCGCTTACGGAAAATTCCTTAGGTCCTTCCAGTCCGTTGATTTTGAGATAAGGAGTGGTGTAACTTGCTCCGAGGCGGTAACATACGCGAGAAGCAAAGTTTCGTCCAGTCTTGTCTCTGCAATATTCCATACCGAGATTAAACTTCTGTCTGTCAGAGAACATTCCAGAAGCGGTATTAAATGTAGGCTTGCCGTTGCCGGTGTCATTATATTTAGGATAATGCACCTTGCTCCACTGCTGCATCTGATAGTCGAAAGCCACGGTAAAGCTGTTGTTGTGTGTGTAAGCCAGACCGAGTGCGAACTCATGTGGCAGTTCGATACCATTGTCTGCTACGAAATGGATGGTGTCTGTCACGCTGGTCTGTGAGTTGGTGCTCACGATGTCGAGTGTAGGATCAGCATTCAGTTTGTGTCCGATGCTGTATGTAGCGCCAAGGGTGAGAAGGTCTTTAGCGGAGAGATGTCTTGAGAGTTGCACGCCGAAGTTGACCTTATAGTTGGTTACGTCGAACGACATAGTCTTGGAAAGCGTGTTGACATAGCTGTCAGAGTAAGCATTTGACACTGTGCGAGTGCAGTTTCCCCAAAGGTAACCGCCATTGACACCGAGCGAAACGCCCTTTACTGGCTGCCATCCGAGTCCGACGAATGCCTCGTGCAGACCGCCTTCACCGCTGTAAGTGTTGGTGTAAGTGGTAGTGCCGGAGATGTCATCACAATCTACTGTGCCAGTGGATTGATAGTTATAGCCTATATTAGTAAAAGGTATAATACCGAAAGCGAGTCCTACTTTAGGCATAAGTCTGAATCCACCGACTGCATATTCGAAGTCAGCGTTCTTGGCATTCTTCTTTACGTTGCCCTCTTTGAAATTAGTTACCTGAAGTGACATGCCCACATCGAATACGAAAGTCAGCGAGTCGATGGAGGAATATGATGCAGGGTTGATGTAATTGATTTGGTTGCTTTCGCGCAGACCGAGTCCAACGCCGTTCATACCACGGTTGTAACTGTTACCCTGATCGGTAAGTACGCCGAGTCCATACTGTGAATATGGTGAGTTTGTGCCACTCTGAGCGAAGGCGGCAGTAGCGAGGATGGACAGGCAGAAAGCCAGAATATTTTTCTTCATTTTATCTTTTTTGTTCTCAAAGAAACTTAATCGCTTGCAAAATTATCGAAAAAAAATGAAATAAATGCATGAAATGTGAGAAATATAAGTTATTTTTGCATCGTGAAACGAATAATAAGGTTTTTTTATACCACTTTTGTTGCGCTTTTGATGCTTTTTAACTATGAAGCACAAGCGAGCCCGCTGCCGGACAGATCACTTTCCGAGATAAGTGATTCCGCCCTCGCAAGCGTAGAAATAAGTCTGCTGACCTGCAAGCCGCACGAAGAAGTTTACAGTCTTTATGGGCATACTGCCATCCGCATCGTCGATAAGGTGGGTGGGGGAGATATGGTCGTAAACTGGGGTGTCTTTGATTCCAGCAAGCCGAACTTTGTCTATCATTTCGTAATGGGAGAGACGGACTACATGATGGCGATGGTTTCGACCGAGCGATTCCTGTATGAATACCATTATTATGGTTCGGAGGTAATCCAGCAGAAGCTCAATATGACCCAGCAGGAGAAAAGGAAATTCCTTGCAATACTGGATGAATACAGCAAGCCTGAGAACAGAATTTACCGCTATAATTTCTATTATGACAATTGTACCACGCGTGCACGAGACGTAATAGTCAAGGCAATGGAGGGCAAAGTGAAGTATCAGTCATGGAAAAACAAACCGGAAGATGAGACGTTCCGCGACTTGATACATGCCAAAAATGCTGACTATCCATGGTGTCAGTGGGGCAATGACTTTCTGCTCGGAGTGGGGTCTGATGCCAAAATGACTCATGCCGAGAGGCAGTTTATCCCGGAAATGCTGGAGGCGGACTTTGATTCTGCCATCGTAATATTGCCAAATGGAGCCAAAAAGCCACTCGTAGAATCCACTTCCGTTCTGCTTCCAGCCGGACAAAGCATGGCAGAACCAATGTCTGGTTTCCCGCTTTCTCCAGAGGCGTGCTCGGTGTTGTTCCTCATTCTGGTGATAGTATTTACCATGTGTGAGAAATTTGTTGTCCGTAAGGAACTCAAATGGTTTGACTATATCGTCTTCAATCTCCTCGGACTCCTTGGCTTGCTTCTCGTAGTGATGATGTTCAGCGAGCACCCTACCGTGAAACTAAATCTCCACATATTCCTCTTCTGCCCGTTGTGGCTCGTGCTTTACTCTCCGTTTGTTACGCTGAGGCGCAAAAGGATGATAGCTCTCGTGATAATAGAAATATTCTTGTTTGGAAACTTTTTCCAGAGTTATGCAGAAGGATTAAATATTTTGGCACTGAGTTTGTTGGTAAGAATCGTGAAGAACCCGAAAAAATAAAATGAGTAAATCGAATAATACATATAGATACCTCTCCCTCCTGATATTGGCGTCGATGTACACCAATGGCATTTTGGCGCAGAATACGGCACAAGAACCGCCACGACTTGTGGTGAATATCACCATAGATCAGTTTCGCTCTGATTATATGGAGACTTTCTGTACCCTGTTCAAGGATGGCGGATTCAATAAGCTTCTCAATGGGGGAAGAGTCTATGAAGAGGCAGTCAACGACTTCGTGCCAGCAGATAGAGCATCTGCTACCGCGACGATTTCCACGGGTTCTTTACCTTATTATAATGGAATTGTTTCAAGTACATGGCTTGACCGCAAGACTACACGCCCGGTATTCTGCACAGAAGATAAATCGATAAAAGAAGCAAAAGAGAGAGATGCCGCTTCGGCAGCTAAACTTCTGACTTCCACCATCGGCGACGAACTGAAGATTTTCACCAACGGACAGTCGAAGGTAGTCAGCATTGCACCGTGGAGAGACGCTGCAATACTAAGTGCAGGGCATTCTGCCGACTGCGTATTGTGGATAGATGATAACTCAGGTTCGTGGACTTCCACCAACTATTACCCTGCCGTTGCACAAGGTTGGGCTGCGCAAGTTACAGCATATAATTCACTCGAAAAACGCTTGAAGACAGAGAAATGGACTCCTTACGCCAAGGAGGCGGAGACCATGAGCTTCTTTATGGGAGGCGGAATGGAGAAGTCTTTCTCGCATGCCTTTACGGGGCAGACACGCTTCGTGGATTATAAGAAGAGCGCTCTCGTAAACATAGACATGACGGAAATGGCATTGCAGACGCAGACCGCCTATCGTCTTGGAGCTGATGATGTTACGGATTTGCTCTGCGTGCAGTATTATGCAGGGAAATACAGCGACGCTTCGCTGAAGGACAGCCGTATGGAACTGCAAGACACCTATATGCGCCTGGACTATGAAGTCAAGCGTCTTGTAGAAACATTGGAAAGCAGGGTGGGCAAGGGACGTGTCCTTTTTGTCGTGACTTCCACAGGTTGTGAGAATCAGGATAATGGAGGCTACGCCGAGTATGGCATCCCTTCTGGAACATTCTACATAAACCGTACAGCCAATTTGCTCAATATGTACCTTGTATCGCTTTATGGCAAGGGGCAATATGTCGATGCGGCTTACCATAATCAGATTTACCTTAACAGAAAACTTATTGAGCAGCAGCATCTTGAAATGTTCGAGGTGCTCAGTAATGCGCGTAGTTGCTTGCTTCTGAGCGACGGCATCAGAGACGTTCATACCGTAGATAGAATCCTCTCACCGTCAAATGAAGATATTGCAAAAATCCGCAATACATATAATCCACACCTCTCTGGCGACATCGTTTTCGAAGTGGCGCCAGGCTGGCAAGTGCTCAATGAAAACACAGGAGAGAAATACAATGTATCTGCCACTCCTGTCATATTCCCGATAATATTCTATGGAACCGGTGTGAAACCGGGTCGTATTTCTACGGTAGTCAGCACCGATCGCATTGCTCCTACCATCTCAAAGGCAATCCGCATTCGAGCTCCTAACGGTTGTAGGAGCCTGCCTTTATTCTAAAAAAGGAGCCATTCGGACAAAGAGACATTCTGCCTTTTCGTGCCAGTCTCTTTGCCTTGATGTTTGCTTCTGTGAAGAATGATAGATTGAAAGAAAAATAACGATTTTACTTACATTCCGCTTTTTGAATGTCTTGCGAGAATTGCGAATTTGAAAATTCAAATACAAGAGCGTTCAAATCCGTGAGTATTTGCGAAAAATGTATCTTATTGTAAGTCAATAAGATGTGATTTTGAACTTCTGAAAAGTAAAAGATTGCAAGGCAAAAAGCGTGCTTTTTTAGTGTGAAAGCATTGATTTTACTAAGTAAAAGCTATGTTATTGCATTGTAAAAGCATAGATATTACGATGTAAAAGCATAGCTATTGCAAGGTAAAAGCATAGTTATTGCGTCGCAATGTCTATTTTCTTCCTCGTAAAAGCAAGAAAACCATCAGAATTCTCCATGCTTTTACCCAAAAACGGTGAGTCAACTCGGAGGTGATGAAAAAGCGGATTGTAAGCAAAAACTGTCATTTTGCTTCTAAATTGTTATTTTGATACAAATCAGTTTGGTTTCACGCGTTTTAAGGCAAGGCGCAAATAATCACCATTTTTTTCGCTTTTTTGAAAAAAAAGTATTATTTTTGCAAATTGATTGAACGAATCCAGAAAAAGAATACAACAAGATATGAATTTCAAGACTATATTAGAAGCCTTTTTCGGCAACAAAGCAAGCCGAGACCGCAAGGCTATCATGCCTCTCGTAGAGAAAATCAAGGAGGCGTACCCTTCCATTCAGGCATTGTCAAACGACGAACTCCGTGCTAAGACCAAGGAGATTCAGAGCTATGTGCAGAACTCTGCAAATGATCTCAAGAAGCAGATTGACGAACTGAAGGCAAAAATCGAAGAGACTCCAATCGATGAACGTGAGTCTTTGTTCTCACAGGTGGACAAGCTCGACAAGGAGGTGCTCGACAGATATGAGGATGCCCTCAATGAGGTTTTCCCACAGGTGTTCTGCATTGTCAAGGATACTGCTCGTCGATTCACAGAGAATGAGGAGACTATCGTTACTGCAACTGACTTCGACCGCGAACTTGCAGCAAACCCAGCCAATGACTTCGTGACCATAGACGGTGAAAAGGCTATCTATCACAATCACTGGACAGCGGGTGGCAACGACATCAAGTGGGAGATGGTTCACTATGACGTGCAGCTCTTCGGTGGTATCGTGCTCCATCAGGGTAAGATTGCTGAGATGGCAACTGGTGAAGGTAAGACCCTCGTGGCTACATGTCCAGTATTCCTCAATGCCCTTACAGGAAACGGTGTTCACGTCGTTACTGTCAATGATTACCTCGCTAAGCGTGACTCCGAGTGGATGGGTCCGCTCTATATGTTCCATGGTCTCTCAGTGGATTGTATTGACAAGCACCAGCCTAACTCTGACGCTCGTCGCAGAGCTTATATGGCTGACATCACTTTCGGTACCAATAATGAGTTCGGTTTCGACTATCTGCGCGACAATATGGCAATGCAGCCAGAGGATTTGGTGCAGCGTCGCCACAATTATGCTATCGTCGATGAGGTCGATAGCGTGCTCATTGACGATGCGCGTACCCCTCTTATTATCAGCGGACCAGTGCCTAAGGGCGGCGACCAGATGTTCGTGGAATATCAGCCACTCGTGGAGAGACTCGTAGCAGTGCAGAGAAAGCTCGCTACTCAGTATCTTTCTGACGCTAAGCAGCTCATCGCTGAGGGTAGAAAAGAGAATAATCAGCAGAAATTGGATGAAGGCTTCCTTGCCCTCTACCGTTCATATAAGTCACTTCCTAAGAACCGCCCACTCGTAAAGTTCCTCTCTGAAGAGGGTATCAAGGCTGGTATGCTCAAGACGGAAGAGATTTACATGGAGAATAATAACCGCCGTATGCCAGAGGCTGTCAAGCCACTCTACTTCGTGGCTGACGAGAAGCAGAACTCTGCCGACCTTACTGACAAGGGCGTAGAATGGCTCTCTAAGGAGGTGGGAGATAACGAACTCTTCGTGCTTCCAGATATCACTACCGAGCTTTCTGCTCTCGAAGCACAGCAGGGACTTACCGATGAGGAGCGTCTGGAGAAGAAGGATGCTTGTCTCCAGCATTATTCTATTCAGTCAGAGCGCGTACATACCATTCAGCAGTTGCTGAAGGCATACTCTATGTTCAATCGTGATGACCAGTACGTCGTAATGGACGGACAGGTGAAGATTGTCGATGAGCAGACTGGACGTATCATGGAAGGACGCCGTTGGAGCGATGGTCTCCACCAGGCTGTCGAGGCTAAGGAGCATGTAAAGGTGGAGGATGCTACTCAGACCTATGCTACCATTACCCTGCAGAACTACTTCCGTATGTATCATAAGCTCGCTGGTATGACCGGTACTGCAAGTACTGAGGCTGGAGAGTTCTGGGATATCTACAAGCTCGACGTGGTAGAGATTCCTACCAACCGTCCTGTGCTCCGTAATGATATGGATGACCGCGTATATAAGACCAACCGCGAGAAATATACTGCTGTCATTGAGGAAATCGAAGCAATGCGTAATGCTGGACGTCCAGTGCTTGTGGGTACTACATCTGTTGAGATTTCTGAGCTTATCAGCCGAATGCTCAAGATGAGAAATATCCCTCACAATGTCCTCAATGCTAAGGAGCACGCTCGTGAGTCTCTCATCGTAGCTGAGGCAGGACGCTCTGTCAATGGTCTCGGAGCTGTGACTATCGCCACCAATATGGCTGGTCGTGGTACTGACATCAAGCTTACTCCAGAGGTAAAGGCTGCTGGTGGTCTCGCCATCATCGGTACTGAGCGCCACGAGAGCCGCCGCGTCGATCGCCAGTTGCGTGGTCGTGCCGGTCGTCAGGGTGACCCGGGTTCTTCCGTTTTCTATGTTTCATTGGAAGACAAACTGATGCGTCTCTTCGCTTCTGAGCGTATTGCCAAGGTGATGGACCGCCTCGGATTCGAGGAAGGCGAGCGTATCGAGAGCCCACTGATTTCTAAGAGCATCGAGAGAGCTCAGAAGAAGGTGGAGGAAAACAACTTCGGTATCCGTAAACGCCTCTTGGAATACG
>OLFV01000867.1_pt1 | contig 32737 bp, 22 predicted proteins | sample 1605551 | NCBI WGS metagenome assembly OLFV01 (sample SAMEA3888922, study PRJEB22519) | human gut metagenome | biome: human gut; feature: human-associated habitat; material: faeces | place: Denmark | collected 2011 | reverse complement strand
TCAACTTATAGTCGGGTTAATGTAAAATCCATTCAACTTTTTTCAGGAAGGTACAGACTTCTATCATACGATCATACCGCTGCGCGACGACCTGTTGCGATACGCCGTCAGTCTGACGGCCAGCAGCGACGACGCCGACGACCTGGCCCAGGAGACCCTGCTGCGGCTCTGGGACATGCGCGAGCGTCTCGATGCCGGCGACAACCTCAGGGCGATGGCCGTGACCATGCTGCGCAACAGGTTCTACGACCAGCAGCGCCACGCCAGCCACAGCCGACGGCTCTCTACCGCTGACGACATGGGGCACGAAGACCTGCGGGTCGAGGCGCGCGACCAGATAGGTCTGGTGAGCGACATCATCGACCACCTGCCGCCTCTGCAGCAGCGACTCTTCCGTATGAAGGAGATTGAAGGCTACACCGCCGACGAGATTATGCGCATCACGGGATGCTCGGCAGCCAATCTGCGCAAGAACCTCTCTCGGGCACGTATCGCCATCCGCACCCAGTTTATCCATATCACACGACAAGGAGGTAACAGTATATGAACAATCATCAAGACATAACCCGGCTGATAGACCGCTACATGGCAGGCGCCACCACCAACGACGAGGAAGCCCGTCTGCGCGCCTACTTCGCCACAGCCGGCGACATCCCCGCCGAATGGGCGATATACAAGGCGCTCTTCGGCTACGTCGATGGCCAACGGATGGAGACAGCCCACTCTCTCTCGACTGCCCCCACCGCGCCCCGACACACCGCCCGGCGCCCGACGCCGATGGTGCGCCGCCTGTGGATAGGGGCTGCAGCGGCGGCAGCCGTAGTGGCGGTGGCAGTGATGGTATGGCCACGCCCCTGCGCCTCTACCTATGCCGTCATCGACGGCAAGGTATGCACCGACCGCAGCGAGGTGAGAGCCGAGGCGCTCAGCGCCCTGCAGACCATACAGCTCGAGGACGACGACGATGCCTTTGCGGCTCTCGGCATGATGGAAAGACAATAGAGAACAAACAATACGACTATGGCACAATATCACATAACGACTACAGCCCGGCGCACCCTCATGGCGGTGGCGCTTGCGCTGATGATGCACCTCGCAGCCATCGCCCAGACGGGGCTGAGCGTCAACGAGGTCTTTACGAGGTACGGCCACGCCAAGGGATGCAAGATGGTATCCATGCGCAACGCCACCCTGAAGGGCTACAAGCTCAACATATACAAGAGTCTGGTGTACAAGCACCTTGCCGACGACGTGGCACCCTATCTGCAGGCCGACCGCAAGCGCGCCAGGAAGATACGCGAGGTGGTCGAAGACGGACTCGTCACCGGCGGATACTACATGATGCAGCCCACAGCCGAAGGTCTGAACCGCTACATACTCTTCAGCAACGGCGCAGGGCAGCGCGGCACGGTCATCTACATCGATGGGCGCCTCTCGCCCGACGATATCATGACGCTGTGCTACTCCAGAAGAAAATAAGACATAAATACACACGACAATGAATATCAAGCACATCATCGCGGCAGTGGCGCTCATGGCTATGCCCCACTATGCCGCAGCACAACAGAAAGACACCACCATCGTGGTGGGCAACAGACAAATCGTAGTAAGCGGCACCGACGCCAACACCACCGTCACCGTCTACGGCAAAGACCAGAAGGAGATGAAGAAGGTGTCGGAGACCCGCTTTGTCGACGGCCAGGACATCGAGCAGGTCTACGTGACCTCGCCGTTTATCCCCTCGTCGCTGGGCAAGAAGAAGGGGCGCATCGTCAACAACTACCCGTGGCTCTACTTCGGCTACAATCTCCTGGGCAGCAGCGCCATGTCGCTGAGCAGTGGCGACAATCTGCCCACACGCGACGCCAAGTCGTGGGAATGGGGCATCACGCTCACCAGCGTGGGCTTCCGCGTGCACCAGAACCTGGCTTTGACCTCGTCGCTGTCAGTGGGACAAGTCTTCAACCACCTCAAGGGCAACACCGTGCTTGCCACCAGCGACGGCAAGACCTCGTTTGCCACCCGCCCCGATGACGAAAACGTGGAGAAGAGTTATCTCATGTACGACTTTGTGCGGTTGCCCGTGATGCTGGAATGGCAGAAGCGGCTCGGTCTTAATGCCTTCGTGGCCGTGGGACCATCGCTCGAACTGCGCTGGCACGAGCGGTCGCGCTATGTGGTCAATGGCGACAAGCGCACATCGGCTTCAGACATCAATCTCAATCCCGTGGGACTGAGCCTCGACCTGCGCGCCGGCTACGGAGCCATAGTCGTCTACACCCGCACGGCGCTCACCCCGCTGCTCAAGACCGCCAACGCCCCCAAGTGCTATCCCGTGTCGATAGGAATGGGCATCCGTTTCTGACGCGGGCACGAAGCCAAGGCCAGTGTGGGCCACAGCGCTCGCCGTCACCACATTTGGCGACACCGGAGGCATCGTCGGCGGCTCGTAACGGAAGTCACGAGACCACGTATCAATAGGCACGAAGCCACGTAACAATAGGCACGAGGGCTCGTATCAATAGGCACGAGCCGACGATGATAATCAGCAGAGTGCTGGAGATGGTCAGAAAATTGCTGGAGGTCATCAGCAGAGTGCTGGAGATGGTCAGAAAATTGCCGGAGGTCATCAGCAGAGTGCTGGAGTAATCCATATTGAACAATACGCATACCGCAACAGAAAGACCGACGGTCGGCAGCCCTGTATATAGGGTCGCCGGCCGTCGGTCTTGATCCGATAGAGAGGCGGAGTCAATCCACCTTGCTGAATTCGTCTTTGCCTACACCGCAGAGAGGGCAGAGCCAGTCTTCGGGCAGGTCTTCAAATGCTGTACCTGGTTCGATGCCATTGTCGGGATCGCCTACGGCGGGGTCGTAGATGTATCCGCAGACATCACATACATACTTGTCCATATTCATTATAGTTTTAAGGGTTCTGACCGGAACCATTTCCGGCCAGTCTTGGGGTTATTTCTCTCTGTTGTCGGTGGGGACGACAAGGGGGTTGATGATTTTGACCGACTCCTTGGCGATGACGGTGGGCGCCATGAATATGCGCGACTGCAACTGCTTCCCCTCGTTGATGCAGTTGATCATCATCTTGACGGCAGCCAGCGCCATGTGCTCAGTGGGCTGTGCCACGCGCGTGATGGGCGGGTTCATGTAGTCGAGGAAGACGCTGTCGTCGAAGGAGATTACCGAGATGTCGTTGGGGATGTCCATGTTCTGCTCGCGGAGCGCCTTGATGGTGCCCAACAGGATATTGGTGCTCATGGCAAAGATGGCTGTGGGCACGCGGGGACCTATGAGCGCCACCTTGGTCTCGGTATATCCGTTATGGATGGAAAACTCGTTGCCCAGCATCTGCAGGCGCACGGGCTGTCCGAAGTCTATCACCGCCTTGCGACATCCCTTGACTCTCTCCTGGGTAGTCACGGCTGTCTCTGGACCGCGTATGCAGAGGATGTCACGGTGGCCGGCGTTGAGGAGCGTCATCATGGCGTCGTAGGCACCCTTGTAGTTGTTGGTCGAGACATAGGGCAGGAAGGAGTCTCTGAAATATCGGTCGATGAGGATTACGGGTATGTTCTTGCTGATGATTTCGAGCAGGTCGGGCGTCTCGGAGCATGGGGCGATGATGATGCCGTTGACCTCGTACTCTACCATCGCCGAGATGCACTTCTTCTCGATGTTGGCGTCTTCCTGGGTGTCAAAGAGCATGACGCTATAGTTGTTCTTCTTGGCCTCGATGGTGATGGTCGACACCAGTTGGGCAAAGAAGAGATTGCTGAGAAACGGCACGGCAATTCCGAGCGTTCGGCCCTCGGACTTGCGCAAAAATTGCGCAACGATATTTGGCCGATAATTGAGCTCCTTGGCAGCCTGAATTATCTGCTGGCACGTCTCGTCATTGATGCGGAATTCCTTGCCTTTTCCGTTGAGTACCCGAGAAATAGTGGTTTTCGAGTAGCCGGTTATCCGGGACAGGTCTTCCAATGTTTCTTTCTTCATGAGCCTTATAGATGTTGTGGTTTTGACTGCCCAAAGATACGCTTTTTTTGCCTCTTGCGAAAAAATAGCCATAATTATTTTGCGCTTGGTTAATTTTTTTTTACTTTAGCACTGTCAATTTGCAAATTATAACCAGGTTTACCATGATAATGAAAGAAAACAAAAAAATTCTCGTCGTGGGCAGTGCCAACACGGACTTAGTGATTTCAGCCGACCACTTCCCACTACCTGGCGAGACTATGTTTGGCCATGGATTTATGACCAATCATGGCGGTAAAGGTGCCAACCAGGCTGTAGCCGCAGCCCGCTTGGGTGGAGACACCGCATTTATAGGTAAGGTGGGCGACGACCAGTTTGGCAACTCCACCATTGACATGCTGCGAGGCGAGGGCATCGACGTATCGGCACTCAAGGTGACTGCCGAGGCACCCTCGGGAGTGGCCATCATCACCACCATCGACTCAGGTGAAAACAACATTGTGCTCGACTCGGGCGCCAATGCCTGTCTGACCGCTGCTGATGTGCGCGAGGCCGAGGCGCTGTTTGCCGATGCCAGCATCGTGCTGATGCAGCTGGAGACCCCTGTCGAGGCGCTCGTCGAGGCTGCCGCGCTGGGCAAGAAGGCGGGAGCCTATGTGGTGCTCAATCCGGCTCCGGCTCCCAAGGAACCGCTGCCCGAGGCTCTGCTGAAGAATGTGGACCTGCTCATCCCCAACGAGACCGAAGCCTCTTACATCGCGGGCATCGAGGTCAAGGGCGAAGATGACATCCCCGCCGCTATGGACGAGATACAGAAGCTGGGCGTCAAGGACGTCATCATCACCGTGGGCAGCAAGGGCGTGTGTGCCCGTCTCGACGGCGAGCTCATCCGTGTGCCTGCCTTCAAGGTGAAGGCTGTCGACACCACCGCTGCCGGCGACACCTTCTGTGGTGCGCTCTGTGTGGCTCTGTCGCAGGGTAAGTCGCTGCCCGATGCCATCCTCTTCGGCAACAAGGCCGCATCCATCTCTGTGACCCGTCGTGGCGCCCAGATGTCTATGCCTCATCTCGACGAAGTGGAACTCTAATCAGTCAATCGCGCAATTATTAACAATCTAAATCTTATACAAATATGTTTATAGTAAGCAGTTATGCAGTAGCCCTGGTGCTCTGCGTCGTTACGATGCTCTGTTGGGGCTCGTGGGGTAACACCCAGAAACTTGCCGGCAAGACCTGGCGTTACGAACTCTTCTACTGGGACTATGTCATCGGTATTCTGCTCTTCTCTCTCCTTATCGGCTTCACTCTGGGTAGCTTTGGTGAGGGTGGCCGCAGCTTTGTCGACGACCTGAAGCAGGTATCTTCGGCCAGCGTGCTCTCTGCCGTTGCCGGTGGTATCATCTTCAACCTGTCCAATATCCTTCTCTCGGCTTCTACCTCGCTTGCCGGCCTGTCTATCGCCTTCCCCGTGGGTTGCGGTCTGGCTCTGGTGCTGGGTGTAGTCAACAACTACCTCTTCGTAGGTGGTGACCAGGGCGACCCCGTGCTCATCTTCTCGGGTGTGGCTCTCGTTATGGTAGCCCTGATACTCAACGGCGTAGCTGCTGCCAAGAAGGGCAACGGCGAAGCATCCAAGGAGACTGGCAATGCGGCTTCGACAGCCAAGAAGGGTGTGGTGCTCGCCATCATCGCCGGTGTGCTGATGTCTACCTTCTATGCACTCGTGGCCCGCGCTATGGACGTGACCAACTTTGAGAACCCCGCCGAGGGTCTGGCTACTCCCTATACCGCCTTCTTCCTCTTCGCAGTGGGTATCTTTGTGAGCAACTTCCTCTTCAACACCATCGTGATGAAGAAGCCTTTCGAGGGCGAGCCTGTAGGTTATGACACCTACTTCAAGGGCAAGCTGTCGACCCACATGGTAGGTGTGCTCGGCGGTTGCGTTTGGGGCCTGGGTACTGTGCTCAGCTATATCGCCAGTGGCAAGATAGGTGCCTCTATCTCTTACGCTCTCGGCCAGGGCGCTCCTATGATTGCCGCTCTCTGGGGCGTATTTATCTGGAAGGAGTTCAAGGGCAGCAAGAGCATCGTCAACATCCTGCTCTCTCTCATGTTCGTGCTCTTCATCGTGGGTCTGGGCATGATCGCCGTAGCCAAGTCATAAACTAAACACATTAATATATAACGCATGAAAACAATGAAAGTCTGCACCCTCGCATTTGCGTCGCTTCTCGCTGTCGCAGCCTCGGCAAAGACCGTAACCATGACCCGTGCCACCCTGCAGGACAAAATCAAGGGTGGCTGGGCAGGACAGACCATAGGCTGCGCCTTTGGTGGTCCGACTGAGTTCAAGTACAACGGAAAGATAATCCCCGACGAGACCAAGATAGTATGGGACGACACCCGAGTGAAACACTACTACGACACGTTCCCCGGTCTGTATGACGACATCTACATGGACCTCACCTTCGTAGAGGTATTTGAGAAGAAAGGGCTGGACGCTCCCATCAGCGAGTTTGCCCACGCCTTCGCCAATGCCAAATACCCCTTGTGGCACGCCAACCAGAGTGCCCGCTACAATATCCTGCAGGGTATGGAGTCTCCCGCCTCGGGCCACTGGAAGAACAATCCTCATGCCGACGACATCGACTTCCAGATTGAGGCCGACTATGCCGGTCTGATGGCTCCCGGTATGCCCCAGGCAGCCGCACACTACAGCGACGCCATCGGCCACATGATGTGCTATGGTGACGGCTGGTACGGCGGTGTCTATGTAGCTACCATGTACTCGCTGGCGTTTCTCTCCAACGATGTCAACTACATCGTGACCGAAGCCCTCAAGTCTATCCCCGAGCAGTCTACCTTCTACCAGTGCCAGGCCGACGTCATCGCCGGTTTCAAGGCTGGCAAGGACTGGAAGACCCTCTGGCACGAGATGCAGAAGAAGTGGGGAACCACCGATCTCTGCCCCGACGGTGTCAAGGCCGCCTTCAACATCGACGCCAAGATCAACTGCGCCTATGTCATCATGGGTCTGCTCTATGGCGGCGGTGACTATACCAAGACTATGGAAGTGTCGACACGCTGCGGACAGGACTCAGACTGCAACCCCTCGACCGCAGGCGGCATCCTGGGCACCATGCTGGGCTACAGCAACATCCCCGACTACTGGAAAAACTCGCTCAAGTCTGTAGAGGACATCCCCTTCATCTACACCGACATCTCACTGAACAAGGTGTATGAGCTGGGCATGAAGCACGCGCTCCAGGTGATAGCCAAGAACGGCGGCAAGGTGACAGCCAAGTCTGTGAAAATCAAGGCACAGCCCATCAAGACCGTACGCTTGGAGCAGTCGTTTGAGGGCATGGAGTTTGTACGCAAGATAGGACTCGGCAACAAGGGCATCGACAAGGTAGGCGCCATCAAGTTCAACGGCTGTGGCATCGTCATCCGCGGTCATCTGCGCACCAAGGACCCCAACTACGTGGGCGAGGTGGAGATAACCATCGACGGCAAGAAGATGCCTATCGTCAAGCTGCCTGGCAACAACCACGCACGCTCTAACGACCTCTACTGGAACTTTGACCTTGAGGACGGCGACCACGTGCTCACCATGAAGCGTCTCAACCCCGAAGACAACGTGGAGAGCAATGTATACAGCTATCTCACTTTCAAGAAGAAGGCTAAGTAGTTTTTATCTTAATATTTCCCAAAGACGGGGTGTGATGCTCTATCCTGATGAGAGGGGCGTTACATTCCGTCTTTTCATTTCAGACGACATCCTTAATAGCACCAATTATGACAAACAGAATGAGAATAGCGCTCATCGCCCTGATGACGGCTGTGGCCGTGGGGGCAGGAGCCAAGACCGTGACGCTGAGCCGCTCGGCCCTGACAGACAAAATCAGGGGCGGATGGGCTGGCAAGACCATCGGCGTAGCCTATGGCGGACCCACAGAGTTCAAATATCCCGGCCGCATGATTCCCGACTCGGTGGCCATAGCCTGGAACGACACCCTGGTGCGCCACTACTTCGACACCTTCCCCGGACTGTATGACGACATCTACATGGACCTGACCTTTGTGGAGGTCTATGAACGGCTGGGGCTCAACGCACCCACCTCGGCGTTTGCCCATGCCTTCGCCCATGCGGGCTATCCCCTCTGGGCTGCCAACCAGGGCGCACGCTACAACATCCTGCAGGGTATGGAGCCTCCGGCTACGGGCTACTGGAAGAACAATCCCCATGCCGACGACATAGACTTCCAGATCGAGGCCGACTATGCCGGACTGATGGCGCCGGGCATGCCCCAGGCTGCCGCCTACTACACCGACAGCATAGGGCACATCATGAGCTACGGCGACGGATGGTATGGCGGCGTGTATGTGGCAACGATGTTTTCGCTGGCATTCATCTCCAACGATGTAGACTACATCGTGACCGAGGCGCTCAAGGCCATCCCCGAGCAGTCGTACTACCACAAGTTCATGAGCGACGTGATAAGACTCTGCAGGACCAACGCCGACTGGCGCGACACATGGCGCGAGATAGAAAACACGTATGGCCGCCACAAGGCTTGCCCCGACAACTTCAGGGGCAAGGCCAGCATAGACGCCACCGTAAACAGCGCATACGTCATCATGGGTCTGCTCTACGGCAAGGGCGACTTCGGGCGCACTATCGACATATCTACCCGCTGCGGACAGGACTCTGACTGCAACCCATCGACCGCCGGCGGCATCCTGGGTACCATGCTGGGTTACAGCGATATCCCCGACTACTGGAAACGCTGCATAGACCTCGTCGAAGACCGTCCGTTCGAGTACACCGACATCTCGCTGCGACGCGCCACCGAACTCTCGACCCGCCATGCGCTAAAGGTGATAGCCCTCAACGGGGGCAAAACGACCGCCAAGACGGTGAAGATAAAGACCCAAGGGGTGAAGCCCGTGCGTCTGGAGCAATCGTTTGAGGGCATGCAGGCTGTGGGCAAGCGCGGACTGGGCAACAAGCCCATCGACCGTGTGGGCGCCATACGCTTCAACGGCAACGGCGTGGTGGTGCGTGGCGAACTCACTGCCGACGACCAGGACTATGTGGGTCTGGTCGAAGTGACGCTCGACGGCAAGGTAGTGAAGACCGTCAAGATGCCTGCCTCGAAGCACAGTCGTGCCAACGAAATCTACTGCAACTTTGACCTCGAGGACGGCGACCACACCATCACGCTGCGCCGCGTAAACCCGCAAGACAACGTGAAAAGCCGCGTCTACGGCATCGTGGTCTACAAGAAGAAATAGGCCGACAGCGGCATCGGTCGCAATGGCCGATACCGCAGGGCGGCTCTTGTGGCCCGCAGCCATAAACAGCAGCTGGTCAGTAGGCCGAAAAGAGCAACTGCGGGGAATGAAAAATCGCCAGCCGATGGCTGGCGATTTACAAACAGCGGACTATAAGGAGGCGCAGCCAGTCTGCTCTTCGGGATAGACCACAAACAGCACTGGCAAACAAACAAAAGCTATGCCCTGAATGGGGAAAGGCAGTGACAGAGACTGCTCTCTTCCCATTCAGGGCGTAATCTATGGTGGACTATACGGCGAGGGGCGACGGGGATGGCGCGGCTCTCGCCGTAGGGGGCGCGACGGCGCAAGGAGGGAGGATTAGTCCTCCATCAGCTTGCGATAGCGGCCCTTCTTGATTTCCTCGTTGCCGAGACGGCGTGCCTTGTTGATCTCGTAATCGGAGTAGCTGCCCTCGAAGTAGAACACTTCGCCATTGCCCTCGAAAGCGAGGATGTGGGTACAGATACGGTCGAGGAACCAGCGGTCGTGGCTGATGACTACGGCGCAACCGGCGAAACTCTCGAGACCTTCCTCGAGGGCACGCAGGGTGTTGACATCGATGTCATTGGTAGGCTCGTCGAGGAGCAGCACGTTGCCCTCCTGCTTGAGCGCCATAGCGAGCTGCAGACGGTTGCGCTCACCGCCGGAGAGGGTTCCGCAGAGCTTGCTCTGGTCGGTTCCGGAGAAGTTGAAGCGCGAGATATAGGCGCGGGCGTTGACATCGCGGCCTCCCATGCGGATGGTCTCGTTGCCCTGGGCTATGGTGTCGTATACGCTCTTGCTGGGGTCGATGTCCTTGTGCTGCTGGTCTACATAGGCGAGCTTGACGGTCTCGCCCACCTCAAAGGTACCGCTGTCGACCTGCTCCAGTCCCATGATGAGACGGAAGAGGGTGGTCTTGCCGGCGCCGTTGGGGCCGATGACGCCCACGATGCCGTTAGGAGGCAGCATGAAGTTGAGGTCGGAGAAGAGCACCTTGTCGCCAAAGGCCTTGCTGACATGCTGTGCCTCGATGACCTTGTTGCCGAGGCGGGGTCCGTTGGGGATGAAGATTTCGAGTTTCTCCTCGCGCTCCTTCTGCTCTTCGCCCAGCATCTGCTCGTAGGCGTTGAGACGGGCCTTACCCTTGGCCTGGCGCGCCTTGGGAGCCATGTGTGCCCATTCTAGCTCGCGCTCGAGAGCCTTGCGTCGCTTGGAGGCCTGCTTCTCTTCCTGCATCATACGCTTGGTCTTCTGGTCGAGCCATGAAGAGTAGTTGCCGTGCCATGGGATGCCCTCGCCACGGTCGAGCTCGAGTATCCACTCGCTCACGTCGTCGAGGAAGTAGCGGTCGTGGGTCACGGCGATGACTGTGCCTTCATACTGCTGCAGATGCTGCTCGAGCCAGTCGATGCTCTCGGCGTCGAGGTGGTTGGTGGGCTCGTCGAGGAGCAACACATCGGGTTTCTGAAGGAGCAGGCGGCAGAGAGCCACGCGGCGGCGCTCACCACCAGAGAGGTTGGTGACGGGCAGGTCGCCAGCCGGACAGCGCAGGGCAGCCATGGCGCGGTCGAGCTTGGAGTCCATATTCCACGCGTCGGTGGCGTCGATGATGTCCTGGACCTCGGCCTGGCGCTGCATGAGTTTGTCCATCTTGTCGGCGTCGCTGTAGTACTCCTCTTCGCCAAACTTGCGGTTGATTTCTTCGTATTCGGCGAGCGCGTCATAGACCTGCTGCACGCCTTCCATCACGTTTTGCTTGACGGTCTTGGTCTCGTCGAGTGGTGGGTCCTGTGGCAGATAGCCCACGCTGTAGCCGGGGCTCCATACCACCTCGCCCTGTGTGGGCTGTTCCAGTCCGGCGATAATCTTCATCAGGGTAGATTTACCGGCGCCATTCAGACCGATGATACCTATCTTGGCACCATAGAAGAATGAAAGGTAAATGTCCTTGAGGATTTGCTTTCGGTTTTGTGGGATAATCTTGGATACTCCCACCATAGAGAAAATAATCTTCTTGTCGTCAACTGTTGCCATAGTTGTATTAAAAAACTTGTATTGGGTTATTGTTATTTCAGGAATGTGGCCACGCGCAGCACGGGGATGCCGAAGTTGAAGTTGTCGCTGCCATTGGTGCCGGCGAAATTGACGGCTACCACGCGGCCGTGGTCATCGACAACGGGCGAGCCGCTGGAGCCATGCATGGCGGGGATGCTGTACATCACGCGGTTGCCATCGGGCTGCTGGGTGACGGTGCCGCTGGTAAACTGGGCACTGATGCCGCTGGTGGTCTGGGCAAGGGTCACGCCACGGTTGTAGCCTATCATGTAGAGGGGTTGGTTGATTTCGAGCTTGTCGCCCACCTTGATGTTGGTCTCGTCGATGGTGAAAATGTACTTCCCATCGGGGGTGACGCCGCGGTCGAGCTGGAGCAGAGCGAGGTCGGAGTTGGCGTCTTGGGAGACGCGCTTCAGGGTGCAGGGCGTCTTCATGAAGTCGTCCCACGAAGCCACGCTGCTGCCATCATAGGCAATGCCGAACTGGGAGTGGAGCTTGACATCGAAGTTGTAGTTCAGGATATTCTCCTGGAGCTGCTGCTTGATTTCCTGTGCCTGCCGGTACTGCTCCTTGAGGCTCTCGAGCTCGGAGTTGATGGTGAAATACTCTTCCTGGCTCATGCTGGTGTAGCTGTTGCCGTCGTAGTCGGTGTAGACCTTGTCCTGGGCGTAGGCCTGGAGCGCCTGGTAACGCTGGTTCATCGAGTCTTGAAGCACCTCGATATACTGGGCATAGCCCATGATGATGGCGTTCATGTTATTGCGCACAGTGGCCTTGTCGACCTCGGGCGCCACCACGTGGCGGTTGGTCAGGATGCTGCCCTTGTTGTCGATGAAGAACCCGGTGCCGTTGAGCACGCCGGCGTTCTGCCTTATCTCGCTGAGGTCGGCGGTGAGGTTGCTGAAATCGCCATCCTCGTCGAGGCCAGAGAAGTAGAAATGGGTGTCGTTGAGCGTAATCTCGTAGTAGAACTTATTGCAGATGAGCACTACGCCCGACTTCTGCTCGCTGAAGATTTGCTGGGGCGTCTTCTTGCATCCCGTGACGAGGCACATCATGCCTATCAACGCAATCAGATAGTGGTAGTATTTCATATTGTCGTATGGTTGTTGTCGTATTTGGGCTTTATGGCTTGACCGTCGCTGTCGCCGTGGAGGTAATGATATCCATAGGAAACGGCTAAACCTATTCAAAATTAGTCAAAAAAAACGATGTAATGGCTATGAATGGTCTAAAAAATGCGTTTTTGCCGCAAAAATAATCTTTCCACATACTTTTGGACCCACAGGGGCTGTCGCGCCACCGATGTGACTGCACATGGAGGCAGCGTAGAGCGTCGCCAAGGACATGGGAGGGGGCTAAAGGCATCAGCAAAAGTCCCCTACTCCACCTTTATATATATACGCGTGCGTGCGCGAGGGGGCGGCGGAAGGTGGCTGAGCCCCGTCTGCGACCTGCGGGAGGCGGGCGGGAGGCAGGGAAGATGTGGCGATGCACTCAAATAATCGCATAATCATTCTTGAATTATGCGGTTTTTGGCTATCTTTGACCGAGAAAAGACAAGGGCAATGAAAGAGGCTTTCATTTGCCATGTCGGGAACAAAGAAACCTATGAACAGTACGCAAAATCATATAGACATACTCTCTGTGGGGGAGTGTCTGAAGCTCAATCTCGCGATACCGGAGTATCAGAGACCATACAAATGGAGCATACAGAGCATAGACGATATGCTCTGGGACATCAGCAACTCGATACAGCAGAGCCAGGCTTTCGCGGAGTACAAGTATCGCATCGGCACCATCATCCTGCATCGCACGGGCGATGTACTGCACGTGGTGGATGGGCAGCAGCGCCTGATTTCGCTCACCCTGATATCAAAGTATCTGGATGACAACTTTGACAATGCCATCCTACAGACTACCTTCTACGACAAGACTACCCAGAAGCATATCCATAACAACTATATCCACATCCGCGAGTGGTTCTCGCTGAGAGACAAGGAGACCAAAGACGCCTTCAGACAAGCCCTGAACGAGGTGCTGGAGGTGGTAGTCATCCAGGTTGGCAAGGAGTCGGAAGCCTTTCAGCTCTTTGACTCCCAGAACACCCGCGGACGCGCCCTTGACCCGCACGACTTGCTCAAGGCGTTTCACCTGCGTGAGATGCAGAACGACAAATATGAGATGGAGTATGCTGTAACGAAATGGGAGGCCAAGGATGTGGCACAGATACGTGAGTTGTTTGCGGCTTACCTGTTTCCTATCTGGAACTGGTCGCGCGGCGTAAAGACCTGGGCTTTCACTGACCATGACATCGATACCTACAAAGGCATACCAGCCACATCGACATACACCTATGCGCGACGTGCGGGGAAGGCTTCGCCCTTCTTCCAGCTGACAGAACCATTTCTTGCCGGGTCTGATTTCTTTGACATGGTAGACCACTATCTGCGCACCCTCGGCAACATCAAGCATGAGATAGCCACCAATGCGGCGTTTGAGTCCCTTCGGCCCTTCTGTTTCCCCACAAAGCACTCGTCTGTGGGCCTCACGCATGTGAGGAAGTTGTTCTTTGCGGTACTGCTGTTCTACTACGACAGATTCCACAACATGGACGAGCTGGCTGTGAAGAAACTCTTCATCTGGGCGTTCATGCTCCGTATGGACTTGCACAATCTGGGTGCCGAGTCGGTCAACAAGTATGCCGTCGGCGAATGGTCGGGAAACTATACCAACTACATCGCCGTATTCTCAAAGATAAGTCTGGCGCGACTGCACACGGAAATCGGCAATCTGCAGATAGCTGTCGGCGCACGTTTCAATGAAACGGAGGAGCAGAACAACCTGTATAAACTCTTGCAAAAAATAAGCGGTTATGATGAAAACAAATAAGGTGTCGGAACTGCATATCATAAATGCAGAGACGTCGATATTCACATCGGTCAGATACAGCATCCCTCTCTACCAGCGTGATTACGCCTGGGAGGAAAAGCAGATAGTACAGCTCATCGAAGACATAGACGATGTCTGCCTTGGCGAGAACTACTATATCGGTTCGCTGATTGTAGCCAAACGCGACGGTGAGTATGAGGTCGTCGACGGACAACAGCGTCTTACTACACTGTTCTTGTTGCTGAGTTACCTGGAACTGAACGCCGGCAACGAGGAAGCCTTGTCGTTTGCGTGTCGCGACAAGTCTAACTATACGCTGCGCCACATCAGGCCCATACTCGCCGACGAGCGCGACAAATATGACGCCGACCATCTGCAACAGAATATCATCAGCGGCCTGAACATCATCAGGGAGAATATCGAGAAGTTCACGCATGAGCACAAGTGTGAGTTTGTGAAGAAACTGGCCAACGTGGTCATCTATCGCATCGAGGTTCCCGAGCACACCGACCTGAACCACTACTTCGAGATTATGAACACCCGTGGCGAGCAGCTCGAGCAGAGTGATGTGCTCAAGGCCCGACTGATGAGCGAGCTGCAGGACAACAAAAAGGACCAACAGGTGTTTGCCGCCATCTGGGATGCGTGTAGAGATATGTCGGGCTACGTGCAGATGCACTTCACCCCGGTTCAGCGCGGAGAGTTGTTTGGCTGGAACTGGGCGATGATACCTACCCAGAGGTTGACCGACTACCGACGGCTGTCGCATTCCTCGACCGACAAAGCGGGGGCAAAGATTGCCTCTATCGTCAAATCTGACTTTACCGTTGCCACGGAAGACGGGTTGCTGGAAGACGACACGCGCGTGAGATTTGAGAGTATCATCGATTTCCCGTTCTTCCTGCTCCATGTGCTTAAGGTTTACCTCGCGTTGCATCCTGACATAAAGCATCGGGACGGGGAGCTGCTGATATACGAACTGCTCGACGACAAGAAGCTCACCTCTTCGTTTGAGCGCGTGCTGGACTATGGCGTGGTGGATGGTGAGCCCATCGACCGCCAGCGTTTTGCCCGCGAGTTTATGATATGCCTGCTCCGCACCCGGTATCTGTTTGACAAATATATCATCAAACGCGAATATGCCAACGAGTCGTCCGACGGCGACTGGAGTCTCAAGTCGCTCTACGTGTCTGGACAGCAGTCTCACAAGAAGGCCTACTATGCCAATACTCGTTTTGCGGCTCATAAGCAATGGGCATCGACCAGCAAGTGGTATCACCCTGACAATCTGATGTTGCAGGCGGCGCTGCGCGTGTCTTATACTTCACCAAAGGTGATGCACTGGATTACGCAACTGCTCATCTGGCTGAACATCAATGCCGACCGACTGGACACGGAGATTCCCTATTTCACCTATGTCATCGACGAGATAGCCAAACGGCCTGTGCGCGAGTTTCTGGAGGACGGTGACTATGCGCTCGGAGTCAACACGCCTCATGTGGTACTCAACTATCTGGACTTCCTGCTTTGGCGTAACGACCGCAATGTGGACTTCTCCTTTGAGTTCCGCAACTCGGTCGAGCACTGGTACCCCCGCAATCCATCGGAAGGTACGTTCGCCCGATGGGAAGACAATGTCGACCGTTTCGGCAACCTGTGTCTGGTGCAGCGCAATATCAATTCGCGGTTTTCCAACATGTCGCCAGAGGCTAAGAAGAGCACCTTCAAGGAAATGATTAGCAAGGGCAGCCTCAAGCTGCGACTCATGAGCGGCCTCACCCAAGGCAGCAACGCCAGCCAGCAGTGGAAGGACGCCATCTTTGCCCAACACGAGCAGGCTATGCTCGACTTGCTTGCCGCAGCCACGGCACCCGACGAGGGATAAGCCCACCATAGATATTTCCTCCATTCGCTTGACGCCAAATCGGTCATCACCCGCTCTCAAGGCATTATCCACGAGACGGCTGATGACCGATTTGGCGTTAATCATACATCCCCACCACGCCCCTACTCTACCTTTATATATATACGCGTGCGTGCGCGAGGGGGTGGAGGGAGGTGGCTGAGCCCCGTCTGCGACCCGCGAGGGGCGGGCGGGGCTTGGCGGCGGACAAAGAAAAAACCGCAACACCTGTTGGTAAGTGTTGCGGCTCGTATAGAGATTGGTGATTATGCTTTATTCAGGGTCTGCCTCAATGCGGCGGTCACGAATCTTGCGTCCCAGTGTGAGGTAAGCGATAGGTGATGCGATGAAGATAGACGACAGAGTTCCGAATACGACACCCAGAGTCATGGCGAAGGCGAAGGGCTGAATGCTCTTACCGCCGAGGAACAGGATACACAGCAACACAATCAGTGTAGAAACAGAGGTGTTGATGGTACGGGCCAGAGTCTGGTTGATAGAGTTGTTGAACAGTATCTGATAGTCCTGCTTGGGGTGCAGCTTCAGGTTCTCACGGATACGGTCGAATACTACCACCTTATCGTTGATAGAGTAACCGATAACCGTAAGCACAGCACCGATGAAGGTCTGGTCGACCTCGAGCGAGAAGGGCAGCATCCCCTTGAGCACAGAGAACAGGCCGATAACGGTGAGGGCGTCGAACGCCAGCGCAACGGTAGAACCTACAGAGAAGGCGAGGTTGCGGAAGCGGAGCAGGATGTAGAGGAAGATAGCGACAAGGGCGATACCCACGCTGATGAAAGCGCCATTGGTAACATCCTTGGCTACCGAAGGACCTACCTTAGAAGAACTGATGATAGAACCACCCTGACGGATGTCGGGGTTCTTGAAGTCCTTGACAGAAGTCTGGCTTACCAGACCGTTAGCCTTCAGTGTCTTGTAGAGCATGGTCTCAGCCTCGTCGTCCACGGTGGGGCTGTTAGACTCTATCTTATAGTTGGTAGAGATACGGATAGTCTTGTTGTCGGTACCCAGAGAGAGGGCGCTGTTGGTGCAGCCAGGGAAGGCCTGGTCGAGGATTTCGCGAACCTGCTCGGGCTCGATAGACTTCTCAAACTGTACCACGTAGTTGCGACCACCGGTGAAGTCGATGCTCTTGTCGAGACCGCGTACACCAAGGCTGGCACCAAAGACTACCACTGCTGCACCAGCGATGATGAAGGTGAGCTTGTACATAGACATGAACTTGAAGTTGGTGCCCTGCACGAGGTTCTTGGAGATGGGAGTCCAGAACTTGAGGCTTGTCCACTTGTCGTGGTTGAGCTGACGCTCGTAAACCAGACGTGTCAGGAAGACAGCGGTGAAGAACGAGCAGAAGATACCGATAATCCATGTGGTGGCGAAACCCTGGATAGGACCTGTACCGAAGGCCAGCAGGATGACACCAGTAATCAATGAAGTCAAGTTAGAGTCGAAGATAGCGCTGAAGGCGTTGCTGTAACCTGCCTTGATGGCTTCCTTCATCATCTTGCCGGCGCGCAGCTCTTCCTTGATACGCTCATAGATGAGCACGTTGGCGTCGACGGCAGTACCCAGTGACAATACCATACCGGCGATACCACTCATGGTGAGCGCAGCCTGGAACGAGGTAAGGATACCGAGGGTGAAGAATACGTTGATGACCAGCGCGCAGTTGGCAATCATACCGGGGATGAGGTTATACATCATCACCATGTAGACAATCAGCAGCACGAAGGCGATTACGAATGAGATGATACCCTGCTGGATAGACTGGGCACCCAGTGTAGGACCTACCACCTCTTCCTGCACGATGCGGGCGGGAGCGGGCATACGACCAGACTTCAGTGTATTGGCCAAGTCCTTGGTCATCTCTACGGTGAAGTTACCAGAGATTGAAGACTGGCCACCGTCGATTTCAGAGTTTACGCGGGGAGCTGAATAGACGGCGTTGTCAAGCACGATGGCAATGGCCTTGCCTACGTTGGCCTTGGTGAGCGCTGCCCAACGGCGTGCGCCTTCGGGGTTCATCTTCATGCTCACCTCAGGAGCACCGGTCATGTGGTTGAACTCGTCGCTGGCGTCGGTTACCACGTCACCCTCGAGAGGAGCGCGACCACTGGTAGATGTCACCTTGATGGCGTGGAGCTCAAATACGTTCTTCACCTGCTCGCCGTACATGTCTGTAGGAGTAGCACTCCACAGCAGTTTCACGTCTGAGGGAAGTATCTGCTTGGCTGCAGCAGAGTAGATAATCTTGTCGATGGCTGCGGTATCGCGCACGCTGGCGAAACCAACAAGGCTCAGCTGGCCGTTGCCAGTAGTCTGAAGCATGGCGGTGAGGGGATGCTGCTTCTTGAGAGCCTCAACCTGTGCCTCGTCGTTGAGCTTGGCAGGCTTCTTGGCGTCGTTGTCCTTGAGCTGGAACTTGGGTTTGTCGGCAGCAGCCTTGGCAGCAGCGTTGTCGGCAGCGGCCTTCTCTTCCTTCACAGCGGTGGTATCGGCGCCATTGTTGGCCAGGTGCTGGTCTATCTGGATGAGGTAGGGCACAATCTCGTCAGAGTTGTAAGTCTCCCAGAACTCCAGGTTGGCGCTACCCTGCAACAGCTTGCGCATACGCTCGGGCTCCTTCACACCAGGCATTTCCACCATGATGCGGCCAGCCTGACCTTCCAGCTTCTGGATGTTGGGCTGTACTACGCCGAACTTATCGATACGGTTGCGCACTACGTTGAATGAGTTGTCGATAGCCAACTGCACCTCGCTGCGCAGTACCTTCTCTACCTCTGAGTCGCTGCTCTGCGGACTTACTTTGCCCTGGAGCTGCTGTGTAGCGAAGATTTCGGCCAGATGATGACCGGGGGCGTTCTTGTGATAAGCCTTGATGAAGAGAGTGATGAAGTCTGACTGACTGGTCTCTTCCTCTGTCCGAGCTTCCTTCATTGACTTGGTGTAGGCTGCGTCTGTCTTGTGGTCAGCCAGGTTGTCTACCACGTCAGGTACTGAAATCTCGAGGATTACGTTCATACCTCCCTTCAAGTCAAGACCAAGGCCAATCTGAGTCTCGAGGCACTTCTGGTAAGAGTAGATGCCGAGGTACTTGACAGAGTCCTTGTAATCTTGCTGGGCAATTGGGTCGTCGAGCTTTGCTGCCTGTGCGTCATAGTAGCGTGTAGCTCCTGAGAATGACAGGTAGAAAATGCTGGCAAGTGTCAGCATGACGGCCGTAAAAATTACGATTCCTTTGTTTTGCATTTTTATTTGATTTTTAAATTGTAATCTTGTTCTTCTGGTCTCCACGGCGTTAGCCGATAGCCCCACTCATCCTTGCTGCACCTAAGCGCAGCCTATCACCTTGCAAAGATAGTTATTTTTTTTACATTATTAAAGAGAATAAACGACTTTTTATATAAAAAGGTGGGATAAAGGCTTGTTCCCGTTGACGCTGTTGGTTTTTCAGTGGTTTTCGGGGTTATTTCCGCCCTTTTTCTTCAGCCATCCCATGATGGGATAATGGTCGCTGGCCTGGATGCTGCGGTCTACGGTGCAACCGTATGGCTCCCAGTCGTCAGAGCAGAAGATGTTGTCTATCCTCACGTAAAATCCCGAGAGGTGGTAGCTGATGCCGGGACCGTTGCCCGACGCTACATAGCAGTCGGTGAGCTCCTTGTCTATCGTGTGGTGGGCATAGGAGAGCGGACTGTCGTTGAAGTCGCCCATGCAGATGATGCTCTGATAGGCGTGCTTGCGGATATAGCGCGCCACAGCCTGTGCCTGCGGAGCGCGCGTACGTGCCGACTCGCCCAGCTGGTCTATCAGTCGTTTGGATTCGGTCTTGACGGTGTGGCTTTCCAGATTGCCCTTGAGCATGTCCTTGAAGTTCTCGCGCTCTTCCAGCGTGAGCCCCGTCGTTTCCAGGTGGTTGCAGATAACCACCACGTCGTCGCCATCGATGTCAAGTAGGAAGGCGCCCGAGAGATTGACCACCGAGGGATAGTCGATGACCTCCTTGTGGCGTATAGGGAAGCGGCTCAGTATGGCCAGCCCGCCCTTGTCCTTGCGCTGCAGGGTGTCGTGGTAGGCATACTTGGTGTAGAGCAGCGAGTCTATCTGCGCCTGCAGTTCAGCCGAGGCGTTGGCCTCTTGCAGGCACACGATGTCGGCATCGCTGTCGGCGATATACTGCACCACGATATTGGTGCCGTCCACATTCTTGTCGGTGCCGTAGCCCCACACGTTGTACGACATCACCTTGATGGCGCCCTCGGGTGCCGCGCTGGGGATGTTGAAGGGGCAGTAGGTGCGTATGGGCGTGAAGCCTATCACCATTCCCACAAAGGGGATGATGGCGTAGAGGGGCTTGAAGAACAGCCAGAATATGAGGAAAGCGAAATTGAGAAAGAGGAAGACGGGGAAGACCAGCGCTGCATTGGCAAGCCACGGCGACACCGCGGGGTTGATATACCCCGAATATCCCGTGGCCAGCATCGCTACGATGGTTGCCACATTGGCGCCGGCAATCATCTGCAGCATTATCTTGGTTATCGTCTTCGCCATAGTTATTTGCCTAAGTCGAAGAGGCGGTGCTTCTCTTCGGCGGTGAGACTCTCATAGCCGCTCTTCCTGATTTTGTCAAGGATGCGGTCTATCTCTGCCTGGTTGGCTTTCTGCCGCGCGTTGTATTCCCAGTCGGTCTCGCGGCTCGCCTGGTTCTTGGGCCGACGCTGGTAGTGACTCCTGTCGCGGCTCCACTTGCGGCGCATGTTGTCAAACATCTCATGACCGGTAAATCCGCGCGGGTTGACATAGGGGCGGCGACGCCAGTAGCGTATGAGGATATAGCCGAAGAGCATACCGCCGAGGTGGGCGAGATGCGCCACGCCGTCGTTAGACGAAGCGAAGGATGAAATCAGCTCGATGGCGACGCAGATTACTACAAACCACTTGCTCTTGATGGGGAAAGGAATGGGGAAGATGAATATGCGCTCGTTGGGAAACGTCATGCCAAAGGCGAGCATCACCGCATAGATGGCTCCCGAGGCGCCCACCGTGGTCAGCATGTTCAGATAGTCGCGGTAGTTGTAAGCCAGGGCCATCGTGTCGCTCAGCGAGAACTGGGGTATCTGGTCATAAGCCATCATATAGAAGCCCCCGAGTTGCGCCATTTCCTGCAGCAGACCAGCTCCGACACCACAGAAAATGTAAAAAAACAAGAAACGTTTGGCTCCCCATCGGTATTCGACAGCCGAGCCGAACATCCATAGGGCGAACATGTTAAAGAGGATGTGCTCCCAACCTCCGTGCATAAACATATAGGTAAAGAGCTGGTACACGTGGAAATTGCCTGCAAGGAAGAAGTGAAGGCCCAGCACATCATTGAGGTCAATGCCCCACCCCTTAAGCCCGAGCATAGCCAGGAAGGCTATGAGGTTGATGATTAACAAGTTCTTTGTAATCAGCGGAATATTGCGTATCATACTGTTTCGTTTTCTATTATATATAATTGTGAATATAGTGCTCTTTAGCGTCACAAAATTACGAAAAATATCTGTTATGGCTTCAAAAACGGGCCTTAAACGTGTTTTTTTATGGAAAAAGTTCACTTTTCTGCTTTTTTTGATTGTTGATTGAAAAATTTTCTCTATATTTGTCACGTAAAAACGATTATTTCTTATAATTTTTAACCATTTAATATCCACATTATGAACAAGACTGAATTGGTTGCAAAGATCGCAGAAGTTGCAGGTCTGAGCAAGGCAGATGCAAAGAAGGCTCTCGACGCTACTGTAGAGGCTGTTAAGGAAGCTCTCGTAGCAGGTGAAAGCGTACAGCTCGTAGGCTTTGGCACATACTCTGTTACCGAGCGTCCCGCTCGCGAAGGTGTTAACCCCAGAACAGGCGAGAAGCTCACTATTGCTGCCAAGAAGGTGGTAAAATTCAAGGCTGGCGCAGAGCTTGCTAACGCTGTGAAGTAATAATATTGTAAAAGATTTTTATCATCAATGGTGGCTCCTTCCGGAGTCGCCATTTTTTGTTTGGAGAGGGCGGTGCATTAGGTTATCCGTAGCCTGGACAGCAGTGCATGGACAGTTGTAGGTCGTATATACCTCGACAAAGGATTAACGCCTACGGCTAAGCGCAACTCCGACAGAGTTGCCTGATTAGTGTGTCGCTTACCCAGGGTAGCGAGCTTCGCCCGCAACCCTGGGCTGGGAAAACGCAACTCCTACAGAGTTGCCAGGGGTGCGTACCGTCCACGATGGGATAGCCATACATGGTTGTAGGGGCGCACTTCATCGACAGCGGACTAATTATGCATAACTTTTGGGGAGCACTTCATCCACGATGGGATAAACATACATGGCGGTAAAGGCGCACATCATCGCCAACGGACTAAACATGCATAGCCATGGGAGGCGCATCATCAACGATGAATTATGGCCCACAAGCAGCAGCAACTCTGAAGGAGTTGCGATTACATAGCCCAGGGTTGAGGGGCGAAGCACCTCTACCCTGGGTAAGAAACCCACCCTACTTAGCTACTCTGTAAGAGTTGCGATTAGCCGAAGGCGTTACCACGGTAGGAAACAAGGTTTCAATTGCGGGGTTAATCAATTAATAACTGCCTCAATTAGAGGTTGATATAAACACAAAAAGCCATGGCAACTGTTGTCGGCTTCGCCTTTTGGGGGTTGGCGGTGACGCCAGTCGGAAAACAAGTTTTCCTCCTTCTCGTCGCCGTCACCCCCAACGCCATGCACGGCATGACGACAACAGCCACCATGGTTCAAAAAGCGGTCGGTGGCCGTAAAAAAAGGCCGCCGTTGGCGGTAAAAAAACAGCAGCTTGTGTATTCCATCTATATGACGACTGCCGTTAGAAAATAAGGTAATCCTTTTTTGTACCGGCGTAGCCGGACTTTTTTTTACCGCCAACGGCGGACTTTTTGTATTTGCGGCTTTTCAGCCTGCCACCGGGCAGGCGCGGATGGGGGTGGCGGGGAATATCCGAGAGCCTGCTCTCGAGATATCTCCCGACACACACAGACGCATAGGGCGAAGCCCTGAAAAGCCACAAATCTTTTTGTATCTTTTTGTGGTGGTATATTCAAGGATTAAGGAAAACACATTACAAGTAACGCCTACGGCTAAGCGCAACTCTTACAGAGTAGCTATATTAGTTGGTCGCTTACCCAGGGTAGCGTGCTTCGCCCGCAACCCTGGGCTGGGGAAACGCAACTCCTACAGAGTTGCCAGGGGTGCGCACCGTCCACAATGGGATAACCATACATGGTTGTTGTGGCGCACATCATCGACAACAAACTCATTATGTATAACCATTGGGGGCGCATCATCAACGATGGGATAGCCATATATAGTTGTTGGGGCGCACATCATCATCAACGGACTAATCATGCATAGCCCTGAAAAGCCACAAATCTTTTTGTAGATCCTTGTGATGGTATATTCAAGGTATATGGAAACACACACGAATAACAATGCCTACACTAAGCGCATCCCCGACTGCCATCATCCTCACGGAGATGGCCTTCATTTTGGTTTCGGGATTGGAAATGACTGTTTCGCAGTATGAAATCATTACATCGCGGTTTGCAATCACTATTTCGCACCTTGAAATCAACTTTACAACGCCTTCCGGCTTCAATCCACCGACCGCCACCACCATTCCACACAACTCCACCACCATTCTGCACAACTCCACCACCATTCCGCGCGCCACCAGCAGACTGGGTGCCATCACGCCTATGCCGCTCCCCTGTCCTACGGCTATAGGAATGGCTGTCAGCTGGTTATCACCACCACCCGCGCCGCCGACGACACCCACCAACCTCGCCACCCCCTGCGGGGAGAGCGTAAAAATGGGGGCGGCTGCAATAAAATCGGGCACAAATACAATAAATCGGGCACCGACTGCGTTAATAATGTATATTATATAATATAACACGTACAAAATGATAGAATATATCAAGGGCGAGTTGACCGAACTCACCCCCGCCACGGCTGTGGTAGAAGCAGCCGGAGTGGGATATGCCCTCAACATCTCGCTCAATACCTACAGCACCATCCAAGGCAAGAAGGAGGTGAAGCTCTACGTACACGAAAACCTCGTGACCGGCGGCCGCGACGACGCCTATACACTCTACGGCTTTGCCTCTCGCCATGAGCGCGACCTCTACCGACTGCTCATCACCGTATCGGGAGTGGGCGCCAACACGGCGCGCATGATACTCTCGGCATCGTCGCCATCGGAGCTCTGCAACGCCATCGCCTCTGCCGACGAGCGCATGCTGAAAGCCGTCAAGGGCATCGGACTGAAAACCGCACAGCGCATCATCGTTGACCTCAAGGACAAAATCGTGCAGATGGGCATCGCCACCGAGCTGCACGCCTCGACCTCTACCGCACCCTCTATTGACATGGGCGTGAGAGACGAGGCTGTGAGCGCCCTCACCATGCTGGGCTTCGCTCCAGCTCCCTCTACCAAGATTGTGGCTGCCATCCTGCAAGACGAGCCCACGATGCCCGTGGAGCAGGTGGTCAAGCTGGCGCTCAAACAGATAAAGTAAACCCATGCAAAGGCAGAAGATAAGACACTGGATAAAGTTGGCATTAATCATGATACCTATGGTCTCGACCATAGGCTATGCCTCTGTGCCCTATCTTCAGAGCCGCAAGACCGTGCGCCCCGCCCGACAGCAGCAGGGCACGAAAGCCACGACACCCACCGACACCGTGCCACGCATCAAGGCTGCGGCGCAGCCCATAGCCATCGACGAGGACACCATACCCGACTCGCTGCTCCACCCGCGCTGGAAGATACAGCGCACCACGGCGCTCACGATAGACGACTACCGTCTGCCCGCTGCAGACCTGAAACGCCCCGACAACCTGAACCAGCAGGTGGTCTACAACGACACACTCGACTGCTACATGATAGGCACGCGCATCGGCAGCGTGTGGCTCGAGGCGCCCATCATCATGACGCCCGAGGAGTATCGCCGATGGAGCGAGCGCCAGGCACGCAACCGCTATTACCGAGACAAGAACGACGAGGTATACCAGGCCAAGGGCAAGGAGAAGTTTGACTTCACCGACATGCACTTCGACCTGGGACCCGCCGAGAAGATATTCGGCCCCGGCGGCGTGCGCATCAAGACGCAGGGAAGCGCCGAACTCAAGTTGGGCGCCACGCTCAAGAACATAGACAACCCCAGTCTGCCCATCCGCAACCGCAAGACCACTACCATAGATTTCGACGAGAAGATCAACCTCAATGTCAACGGCAAGGTGGGCGACAAGGTCAACATGAACCTCAACTACAACACCGACGCCACCTTCGACTACGACGCCCAGAACCTGAAGCTCAAGTATGAAGGCAAAGAGGACGAAATCATCAAGCTGGTCGAGGCGGGCAACGTGACCTTCCCCTCCAACTCGTCGCTCATCAAGGGAGCCAGCTCGCTCTTCGGTCTGCGCACCGACCTGCAGTTTGGACGCCTCAAGCTGCAGCTCGTAGCCTCGCAGAAGAAGAGCAACACCAGCAGCGTCTCCGCCAAGGGCGGCATCCAGCTCACCCCATTTGAAATCAACGTCGCCAACTATGAGGAGAACATGCACTTCTTCCTCTCCCAGTATTTCCGAAGCAAGTATGACGCTGCCATGCGCACATTGCCCAACATGACGACCGGCATCACCATCAACCGCGTCGAGATATGGGTGACCAACAAGAGCGGCGTGGCTACCAACACGCGCAACATAGTGGCGCTGACCGACCTGGGCGAAAACAAGAAGGTGAGCAACACGATGTGGACGCCCACCGGACAGCCTGTGCCTGCCAACAGCGCCAACAGCGAGTATCAGACCATGACCACCGCCTATGCCGCAGCCCGCGACATCGACGCCGTCAACTCTACCCTCGACGGGGCAGGACTCGTGGGTGGCGTGGACTATGAGAAACTGGAGAGTGCGCGACTGCTGTCGTCGTCGGAGTACACGCTCAACCAGTCGCTCGGCTATATATCGCTGCGCTCCACACTCCAGACCGACCAGGTACTGGCTGTGGCTTACGAGTACACCTACGGCGGAGTGACCTATCAAGTGGGCGAGTTTGCCTCTGACGTGACCGATGTCAAGAAGGCTCTCTTTGTCAAGTCGCTCAAGAACACCAGCAACAACCCGACGCAGGGCAACTGGGACCTGATGATGAAAAACGTGTACAGCCTGGCCTCGAGCGTGGAGAAAGAGAAGTTCCGCCTCGATGTGAAGTTCCAGAGCGATACCGCCGGCGTCTATCTCAACTACATCCCTGAAACCCAGGTCAAGGAGACGCCCATCATCCGTGTGCTCGGCGCCGACCGTCTGGACAACAACAACAAGCCCAACCCCAACGGCTACTTCGACTTCGTGGAAGGCTACACCGTGAGCAACGGCCGCGTCTTCTTCCCCTGCACCGAGCCCTTCGGTTCTTACCTCTACAACTACCTCGTGGCCAAGGGCGTAGCCCCCGACCGCGCCAAGCGCTACGCCTTCACCGAGCTCTATGATACCACCAAGACGGTGGCACGGCAGATAGCCGAGAAGAACAAGTATATACTCACCGGACAGTTCAAAGGCAGCGCATCGGGCGTCATCTCGCTCGGCGCCTACAACGTACCGCAAGGCTCGGTGGTGGTAACCGCCGGCGGAGTGACCCTCACCGAGGGCAGCGACTACACCGTGGACTATAGCGCGGGCGAAGTGACCATCCTGAACCAAAGTCTGATAGATGCAGGGACGCAGATTAACGTCTCTCTCGAGAGTCAGTCGGACTACGGACAGCAACGCAAGACGATGTTCGGCCTCAACTGGGAGTACAACTTCAACAAGAACCTGCAGCTCAGCGGTACCGTGCAGCACCTCACCGAACAGGCGCTCACCAGCAAGGTCAATATGGGCACCGAACCGCTCAACAACACGCTCTGGGGCGTGAACCTGAACTGGAAGAAGGAAAGCCAGTGGCTCACCAATATGCTCGACAAGATTCCATTCCTGCATGTGACGCAGCCGTCTCAAATCTCCTTCAACGCCGAGTTTGCCCAGCTCATCGCCGGACAGAGCCACGGCACCCAGGACAACGCGTCATATCTCGACGATTTTGAAAACTCCACGAGCAAGATAGACATCTCCACGCCCTCATCGTGGATTATCTCGAGCGTGCCGTCGTCCATTCCCAACTTCAACGACAAGACTACGCTCCGCAGTGGCTACGACCGCTCGCTGCTGGCATGGTACAACATCGACCCGCTATTCACCCGACGCAGCAGCTCGCTCACCCCAGCCCACATCAAGAGCGACCTCGAGCAGCTCTCCAACCACTATGTGCGCGAGGTGCCGGTCAACGAGCTCTACCCAAACCGCGACCAGAGCAGCTACAATGGCGTCATCTCTACCCTTCCTATCCTCAACCTCGCTTACTACCCCACTGAGCGCGGTCCTTATAACTTCAACCCCGACCTCACCGCCGACGGCCGGCTGCGCAACCCCAAAGACAAGTGGGGAGGCATGATGCGCAAGCTCAACACCAATGATTTCGAGGCAGCCAACATCGAGTACGTAGAGTTCTGGCTCATGGACCCGTTTATCTACACCAACCGCCAGGCCGACGCCAATGAGTATGGCGGCGACTTCTATATCAATCTGGGTGAGGTGAGTGAGGATGTGCTGCGCGACGGCAAGAAATTCTATGAGAGCGGCATGCCGGTAGACGGTTCACAGTCATTTGTCAACACGCAGTGGGGCAAGGTGCCCACCCAGGCCAACGTGACCTACGCCTTTGCCACCTCGCCGGGTAGCCGTGCGCTCCAGGATGTGGGCTTCAACGGTCTGCGCGACGAGGAAGAGCGCCAGTTTGAGACCTATCAGCAGTTTCTGCAGGAGGCAAGGGCAAAGGTGAGCCCCGAGGTGTTTGACTCTATCCAGGCCGACCCTGCCAATGACAACTACCACTACTTCCGCGGCACCGATTTCGACAAAGCCAAGACCTCGATACTCGAACGCTACAAGCGCATCAACAATCCCCAGGGCAACTCGCCCGACTCCGAGAGCCGCACTGAGGGCTACGACACCTCCTACAAGACCACGCCCGATGTCGAGGACATCAACCAGGACTACACCCTCAATGAGTATGAGAAATACTACCAGTACCATGTCTCGCTGCGTCCGCAGGACATGGCTGTAGGCCGCAACCACATCGTAGACTGCCGTGAAGCGGCTGTCCCACTGCGCAACGGCACCACCGAGAAGGTCATGTGGTACCAGTTCCGTATCCCCCTCAGCGACTACGAAGACCGCGTCGGTTCCATCTCCGACTTCACCAGCATGCGCTTCATGCGTATGTATCTCCGCGGGTTCAGCCGCCCCATCGTGCTGCGCTTCGGCAGTCTCGACCTGGTCAAGGGCGAGTGGCGTACGTACGACCAGCCGCTCGACGGAGTCGCTTCGTCGTCGGGAAAGATGGCAGTAAGCTCTATCAACATCGAGGAAAACAACGACAAGTCGCCCGTCAACTACGTGCTGCCACCGGGCATCAACCGCGCACAGGACCCCACGCAGCCACAGCTGGTAGAGGCCAACGAGCAGGCACTCAACATGGTCGTAACCAATCTGGGCAACAACGAGTCAAAGGCGGTCTACAAGAATACCAACCTCGACCTGCGTCAGTATCGTCGCCTGCAGATGTTTGTCCATGCCAACGCGATGGAGCAGAACGCCACCAGCCTCGCCGACGACCAGATAGCCGTCTTCATCCGTGTGGGCAGCGACTACAAGACCAACTACTACGAGTACGAAATTCCCCTGAAGCTCACCGAACCGGGTCACTACGACCGCTACTCACGCTCCGACTGCGAGCGGGTATGGCCCCAGGCTAATATGTTTGACTTCCCGCTGAGCATCTTCACCCGTGTCAAGAAGGAACGCAACATCGCCAAGGCACAGGGCACAGCTTCATACTCGCGCGTGTTCTCAGTCTACGACGCCGACCACCCTGCCAACCGCGTAAGCATCGTGGGCAACCCCACCCTGGGCGAGGTGAAGACGATGATGATAGGCGTGCGCAACAAGTCGGGCAACCACAAGTCGGCAGAGGTGTGGGTCAACGAGCTGCGACTCAAGGAGTACAACAACGGAGGCGGATGGGCGGCTCAGGGCAACCTCAACGTGCAGCTCTCTGACCTGGGTACGGTCAATATGCAGGGCCGCTACATGTCGGAAGGCTTCGGCGGACTGGAGGAGGGTGTCAGCCAGCGCTCTACCGACGACTACAAGACCTACAGCATCACCACCAACCTGGAGCTGGGCAAGTTCTTCCCCGACAAAGCCAAGGTGAGCATACCGCTCTACTACTCGGTGACCAAGGAGGAGACCTCGCCCAAGTACAACCCGCTGGATACCGACATGCTGCTCAAGGATGCGCTCGACGCAGCCGGCTCAAAGCAGGAGCGAGACTCTATCAAGAGCATCGCGGTGACCAAGACGACAAGCACCAACTTCTCGCTGTCGAACGTGAGGGTAGACATACAGAACAAGAGACACCCGCTGCCGATAGACCCAGCCAACTTCTCACTGTCCTACAGCCACTCCCACCGCGAGACCAACGGCGAGACGACGGTCTATGAGAAGGAAGACAACTGGCGAGGGGCGCTCAACTACAACTGGACACCGATATTCAAGGCGTGGGAGCCGTTCCGCTCAATCAAGAACAGGTCGAAGTGGCTCGATATCATCAAGAAATTCGGACTCAACTGGCTCCCGCAGAACGTGGGCTTCAACACCGAGATAACACGCAACTACTACGAGCTGCAGGAGCGCGACATGGAAGACCTCGGAGGCGGACAGCTGCCGCTGACCTTCAGCTCGCAGTTCCTCTGGAACCGTGATTTCACCCTGAGATGGGACCTTACACGCAATCTGCACATGAACTTCCAGAGTGCCACGCACGCTGAAATCGAAGAGCCCTACGCTCCCGTCAACAAGGAACGCTATCCCGACGAGTACGCCCAGTGGAAAGACTCTGTCAGAACGAGTCTGCGCCACATGGGAACGCCGCTCGACTACAGCCAGAACTTCACCCTGTCGTACCAGGTGCCACTCAACCTCATCCCGATACTCGACTGGACCAATGTCAACGCCACCTACAACGCCACCTACAACTGGGTGCGCGGCACGGCACTCGACGACGGCACCTCGCTGGGCAACAACATCGTGAGCAACCGTGACCTCAATGTCAACGGAACCTTCAACATGGTGCGGCTGTACAACCACATCCCCTTCCTGAAGAAGGTCAACGACAAGTTCAGACGCGAGAAGAGCCGCTCGCAGATAGAGCGCGAGAAAAAGGAAAAGCAGCGACAGCGCGAGACGCTCAAGAAGCAGGCGGCCAACGGCAAGGACGGCGACGCAGAGAAGCAGAAGAAAGAACTGCCCAAGAACCGACGCAGCTATGAGCGCGAGCTGACGCTCACGCCCGACACCACGCTGCTCATAAGCCACGGCAAGCGCACACGCCGTATCGACGTGAGCGCCAAGACCAAGGACGGCAAGAACATCGCCATAAAATATAAGAAGGTGGGTGATAACCAAATCAAGATATTCAGCAAGGTCGACACGCTCACCAAAATCAAGCTGACGGTGACCCCGCGCGAACCGCTCGAGGACAAGGGCTGGTACAAGACGGCTCAGTCGGTAGCCCGCGTGATGATGATGGTGCGCAACGTGAGCCTCAGCTACCGCAACAACTACTCGCTCTCGCTGCCGGGATTTATGCCTACCGTGGGCAATGCGCTCGGACAGACGCGCGGGTACGGACTCCTGTCGCCAGGACTCGACTTCGCCTTCGGCATGATAGACGACAGCTACATCGACAAGGCCAAGCGCAACGACTGGCTGCTCATGAGCGACTCGGTGGCCACGCCCGCCACCACCAACCTGACCGAGGATGTGCAGCTGAGACTCACCCTCGAGCCAGTGCGCAACCTGAAGATAGACCTCGTGGCAAACCGCACCGAGAGCCGTGCCAAGAGCATACAGTACATGTACCTGGGCAACCCCACCACACAGAGCGGCACATTCACGATGACGACCATCTCGCTCAAGGGCGCCCTGAGCGGCATAGGCGAAGCCACCAACGGTTTCCACTCGCCCACCTTCGAGAAGTTCTGCAACTCGCTCGACGCCTTCCGTGACCGCGTCGAAGCCCAGTATGCCGGTGCGGTCTACCCCGCCGGCACCTCGCTCGCGGGAAAGACCTTCGACCCCGCCAACGGTGGCGTAAACCGCTACAGCGCCGATGTCATGGTGCCCGCGTTCCTCTCTGCCTATACCAGCATGGGCAGCGGACTCGACATATTCCCATCGCTGGCGCGCATGTTGCCCAACTGGACGGTGCGCTACAGCGGGCTGGCTAAGTTGCCTTGGTTCAGGGATGTGTTCAAGAGCTTCAACATCAACCACGCCTACCGCAGCGTCTACGCCGTGGGAGCCTACAGCACCTACAGCACCTTCCAGGAGTATATGAACGGGCTGGGCTTCGTCAACGAGACGACCACGGGAGCGCCCACGCCCAGCAGCATGTTCAACGTGTCGAGCGTCAGCATCAACGAGTCGTTCTCGCCCCTGCTCGGAGTAGACATGACATTTGAAAACAACCTCACCGCGAAGGTGGAATATCGCACTACGCGTGTGCTCAACCTGAGTATGACGAGCGTGCAGCTCAACGAGGCGCTGAGCAGAGACTGGGTATTAGGACTGGGCTATCGCATCAACAACTTCAAGCTCTTCGGCGACCGCAATATGCGTAAGATTAAGGGCAGAGGCAACCGCAACAAGACGCAGTCGGCCACTGCAGCAGCGGTAAGCAGCCGGAGTGGCACCAACAACGACCTCAACCTGCGTCTCGACTTGAGCTACCGACGCCAGGCGAGCATCAGCCGCGACATAGCCACCATCAGCAGCTTCGCCAGCAGCGGCAACACGGCATTCAAGTTGAGCTTCATGGCAGACTATACCCTCTCCCGCCTGCTCACGATGAGCTTCTATTACGACCGACAGACCAACACACCGCTGTTGGCAAACAACAGTTTCCCCACCACCACCAGAGATTTCGGATTGAGCATCAAGTTCAGTTTGACGAGGTAAAATAAGAACGGAAGAGGCCCAAAACCGACCCTCCAAAAGCCCCTCCCCAACCCACGCAAAGCCCCTCCCCAAGGGGCGGGAGTCCTTTATAATTAGCTAATACACAGCAGGATAGGACTCCCTCCCCTTGGGGAGGGCTGGGGTGGGGCTTTAGTAGGGTGGTGTTCTTACCCTGGGTAGAGGCGCTGCGCACCTCAACCCAGGGCTATAAAATCGCAACTCCTACAGAGTTGCCGGGGGTGCGTCCCGTCCACCACAGGCCCCATCCTAACCTTTCCCAAAGGGAAGGAAAAAAGCCCAAATGATGTTCATATTCCAATCTTTTTCAAGGAACGGAGCGCAATCATAACCCCCTAAAGCACAG
>OLFV01000862.1_pt1 | contig 32971 bp, 27 predicted proteins | sample 1605551 | NCBI WGS metagenome assembly OLFV01 (sample SAMEA3888922, study PRJEB22519) | human gut metagenome | biome: human gut; feature: human-associated habitat; material: faeces | place: Denmark | collected 2011 | reverse complement strand
TACCACACGCAGTTCGCTTTGTCAAGAACTTTTTTCAACTTTCTTTCGGAAGTTTGTTTTGTTCTTGGCGTTCCCTGCGAGCGCTTTGCTAATATACCACCCAAACCGACGACTGTCAACAACTTTTTTCGCATTTTCGTAAAAAATTTTTTACCCATTTTTCAGGCACTAAATATTGTGGTTTTTTCCGGTTATACTACGCAATATGCAAACCAACTTCTTTCCCCGCGGCACCGATGGCGGGCCGCACCCGCGCCCGCAGCCGCAGTATGACGTGCCGGTCACGGCGGGCGAACTGAAAAAAATATTTTCCGACTGCGATGATTTTGAGGCGCGCACCGTGCGCATCGGCCTCGAGAGCTGCCTGACGGTGACCGTCTGCTGGCTCGACGGCGTGGTCTCGGCGGGCGACGTGTCCACGGACGTGCTGCGGCCGCTGACAGAGGGCGGCCGCCTGGCGGACATCACCTCCACGCGCGAGGCGGTGCACCGGATCGAGCAGGGCGCGGTCTACAGCTGCTCGACGCGCACGCGCGCGGAGATGGACGACGTGGTATCCGACCTGACCAACGGCTCGGTCGCGCTCGTGTTCGACGCGCAGCGCAAGGCCGTCACGTTCGAGGCGCGCACGTCAAACGTGCGCGCGGTGTCGGAGCCGACGATCGAAAAATCCGTCAGCGGCTCCAAGGACGCCTTTGTCGAGACGCTGCGCATCAACACCTCGCTCGTGCGGCGCAAGCTGCACACTCCGGCGCTGAAGCTGCAGCAGACGGTCGTCGGCCGGCAGTCGGAGACGACGGTGGCGGTGCTGTACGTGGACGGCATCGCCGACCCTGCGCGCGTGCAGCGCATCCTCGACAAGCTCGACACCATCGACGAGCAGGCGCTGCTCGGCCGCGGCGATCTGGAGCCGTATCTGACGCAGCGGCCGCGCGCGCTGCTGCCGCAGCTGGGCCAGACGGAGCGCCCGGACAAGTTCGCCGGTGCGCTGCTCGACGGCTGCGTGGGTCTGCTGGTGGACGGGCTGCCGATGGGCTACCTGCTGCCGACGACGTTCCGGCTGCTGATGCACGCACCGGAGGACGAATCGCACCACTATCTGCTGGCCTCGGCGCTGATCGTGCTGCGGTACTTCGCGCTGGCGATCTCACTGACGTTCCCGGCGCTGTATGTGGCCGTGGCGATGTACCACCAGGAGATGATCCCGGCAAAGCTGCTGCTGTCGGTCATTCAGGCCAAGCAGCAGGTGCCGTTTTCGGTGCCGACGATCATTTTGTTCATGCTCATCGCCTTCGAGCTGCTGCAGGAGGCCGGGCTGCGGCTGCCGAACTCGATCGGCCAGACGGTGTCGATCATCGGGGCGCTGCTCGTGGGCCAGTCGGCCGTGGACGCGAAGGTGGTCAGCCCGGTGGCGATCATCGTCGTGGCGCTGACGGGCATCGCGGGCTACACGCTGCCGAATCGGGAGCTGAGCAACGCCGTGCGGCTGCTGCGGCTGGTGCTGGTGCTGGCGGCGGCGCTGGCGGGATTGTTCGGTATTCTGGCAGTGCTGGGGCTGGTCGTCTGGTATCTGTGCACGATCGACAGCGACGGCGTGGCGTATATGGCCCCGTTCGTGGACAGCGAACGGCCGACGATCTTCCGCACGCTGCTGCGCCGGCCGCAGCCGGACGAAAAATTCCGTCCGCCGGAATACGGCAGCCCCAACCGCCGGCGGCAGAGATAGGGCACACCATTATAATATAAGGAGGGATGGTCCATGCGGCGCAGACGGGCGCTGGCGCTGCTGCTGGCAGCGGGCATGCTGTGCAGCGGGTGCAGCACCGGCGCGATCTCGAGCAATTACCGCGCGGTCGAGGATCTGAAGCTGATTCAGACGATCGGCGTGGACCGCGCGCCGGAGGGCGTGCGTCTGAGTGCAGCAACAGGCAAAGCGTGCGAGGGCGAGGCGCCGAAGCGCATGACGCAGTCGGGTGTGTCGATGCTCGCGGCGCTCGACCAGCTGCAGGACCGCGCGCCGAGCGCGGAGCTGTTTTACGCGCAGACGAGCTATCTGCTCCTCGGCGAGGAGGCGGCCGCCGCAGGCGGGCTCACGCCGCTGCTGGACTTCATCGCGCGTGACCCGGACATGCGCCTGAGCGCGCCGCTGTTCATCGTGCGCGGCGGCACGGCGCAGCAGGCGGTCATGGAGACGGGCGACGACAAGACCGACGTGACGGAGGCGCTCGCCGCGCTGGAAAAGGACATCACGCTCGACGGCACGAGCCACGCCTACTCCTGCACGGACATCGCCCGCGCGCTCGCGGGCAGCGGCTGCGCCGTGGTGGGCGCCGTGGCGTGCGTGCGCACGCCGGAGAGCGAGGGCGGCAAGCTGGCGCTCGCCCCGGCGGGGTACGCGATCTTCCGCGACGGGGACTATGTCGGCAGCATCGAGCCGGAGACGGCGCGCGGAGCCAGTATGCTCCTCGGCGCAGCCGGGCACGGCAACCTCGCCGTCACGGACCGCGACGGCGCCACCGTCATGCTCACGCTCGACATGTGCAAGACGGACTTTCGCCCGGTGTGGGACGGCGACGGCGCGCTCGCGCGCGTGGACGTGACGCTGAAGCTGCGCGCGGGCATCGCCGAGCTGCGCGTGCCGCGCCGGATCACGGCGCGGGAATATCAGGACGAGCTCAACGCAGCGCTCGCCGCACTTGTGACCGGCTGGGCGGAGGACGTGATCGCCGCGTCGCAGGCGCTGAGCGCGGACTTTCTCGGCGTGGGGCAGGCGCTCGCCATCGGCGGCGGGCGCAGATGGGCTGCCATCCGCGACGACTGGCCGGCGGTCTGGCAGAGCGTGCCGGTGCGCGTGACGGTCAAGGCCGACGTAGGCCGGACATTCGACCTGCGTGACGGCATCGACACATCGGGAGGCGGGACATGACGGGACTACAACTCACGCGGCGGCAGTACTACGCGCTGTGCACAATGGTGCTGCTCTCGCCGCTACTGCATCTCGTGCCGCGCAAGACGACCGCGGAGGCCGGCTGCGGCGGCTGGCTGTGCGCGCTGGCGGCGCTGGTGCCGCTGCTGCTGTTCGCGTGGATGCTCGAGGGCATTCTGCACCGCGGGCGGCCGGGTGAGGGCATCGGCGAGATCACGCTGCGCGCGCTCGGCCCGGTCGCGGGGCGCGTGCTGCTGGGCGTCTACGCGCTATGGTTTCTGCTCTACAGCGCGTTTGCGCTGCGCATCGGGGCAGAGCGGTTCATCGAGACAGTGTTCCCGCTGAGCCGGCCGTGGCCGTTCGTGGTGACGATCCTGGTCACGGCAGTCTGCGGCGCGCTCGGGAGCACGAAGGCGCTCTTTCGCGCCTCGGAGATCTTTCTGCCGCTGCTGATGCTCGTGCTGGCGCTGGTGCTGGTGTTCGCGGTACCGGGGCTGGACGTGAAAAATCTGCTGCCCGTAACGGCGCAGGAACTCCCCGGCGTTGCGCGCAGCGGACTGACGGTGTTCGGCATCGGGGCAGCTGTGCTGTTTTTCAGCGCGTTCACCGGCGGGCGCACGCCGCCCGCACCCGGACGGGGGCGCGCGGCTGTGTGGTGGTGCGTGCGCATCTGCGTGCTCGTGACGCTGCTGAGCGCGTTCACGATCGGGATTCTCGGCGCGGAGCTGACGGCGAAGCTCAACCACCCGTTTTTCACCATGCTGCGCAACGTGAGCCTGTTTCACGCGGTCGAGCGCTTCGGCGCGCTCGTGATCGGGCTGTGGGTGCTGCCGGACTTCGTGCTCGTGTCGATGCTGCTGACGCTGGCGGTCAACTGCCTGCGCGCGGCGTGTTCGCGCGACGGGCGGCTGTTCGCGCAGAAAAACCCGCCCGCGCTCGTGCTCCTGTGCGCGGCGGCAGCCGGGGTGGGCGCGCTGTTTCTGGCGCAGAACGCGTTTGAGACCGACGCGCTGCAGACAAACATCGTGCCGATCGTGAACATCGTTCTGCTGGGCGTCGGCACGGTCGGGATGTATCTAGTCGGCCGGGTACGCGGGAAAATTTAAGTGCAAAACCGCCCTGCCGGAGGTCCGGCAGGGCGGTTTTTGATTCCATGAAGTGCTTACGGGGCGAGGCGGTCGCGCCAGCGGGCGGTGAGCCGCTCGAGCTCCTCGGCAAAGGCGCTCAGCCCCTTGTTCGGGCAGCCGGCGCAGCGGCGCACGAGGGCCGTGAGCTCGCCGAGCGCGCGCTGCAGCCGCGCGTAGGCCGGGCTCTCGCGGCGCTTGCCGGCGGCGGCAGCCTGGCGCGCCTCGTCGCGCCGGATGGGCCGCGGCGGAGCCACGTAGGTATAGGCCCCTGCGGCAAGGTCGAACTCGCTGCCGCTGTAGGGCGCGTCCGCGTCATAGCCGTAGTCATCACGCAGGCAGGCGGCGAACGCCATGCAAGCATCGTCGTCGCCGTGGTTGACGAACACGTGCGCGGGCTTTTGCGCCATGGCGTTGATCCAGCCCAGCAGCCCCTGCTTATCCGCGTGGCCGCTCACACCGGGCAGGACGGTGATCTCCGCGTGCACGGCGATCTCGTCGCCGAAGATCTTCACGCTCTCGGCGCCGTCGTGCAGCTTGCGCCCGAGCGTGCCGACCGCCTGATAGCCCACGAACAGCACCGTGCACTCCGGCCGCCAGAGGTTATATTTCAAATGGTGCCGGATGCGGCCGGCGTCGCACATGCCGCTCGAGGAGAGGATGACCTTCGGCGTTTTGTCGTTGTTGAGCGCCATGGAGTCCTCTTTCGTGACGGCGGTATGCAGGTCGTCAAAATACAGCGGGTTGACGCCGCTGCGGATGAGCGCGCAGGCCTCGTCGTCGAGAAAGCTCGTGTCCGTCTGCAGGAAAACGCGCGTGGCCTCGTTGGCGAGCGGGCTGTCCACATACACGGGGAAGTGCGGGTGGCCGTGCACCATGCCGGCGTCCTTGATCTGACGGATGAAATACAGCAGCTCCTGCGTGCGGCCGACGGCGAACGACGGGATGACCACGTTGCCGCCGCGGTCGAGCGTGCGCTGGATGCAGTCGGCCAGCGCGGCCAGATAGTCCACGCGCGGGCCGTGGCTGCGGTCGCCGTAAGTCGACTCGATGAGCACGTAGTCCGCGCCCGAGACGGTCTGCGGGTCGCGGATGATGGGCTGGTCGGTGTTGCCGATGTCGCCGGAAAAGACGATCTTCTTTTCCGTGCCGCCCTCGGTGAGCCACGTCTCGATGCACGCGCTGCCGAGCAGGTGGCCGACATCCGTGAAGCGGATGATGATGTTCTCCCCGACCTGGATGCGCTTGCCGTAGCCGCACGGGCGCAGCAGGCGCAGCACGCCCTCCACGTCCTCGAGCGTATACAGCGGCTCGGGCGCCGGCTGCCCGGCGCGGGCGGCCTTGCGCCCCTTCCACTCGGCCTCGGACATCTGGATGTGCGCCGCGTCGCGCAGCATGATGCCGCACAGGTCGCACGTCGCCTCCGTGGCGTAGACCGTGCCGCGAAAGCCCTGCTTATACAGCAGCGGCAGGTGGCCGGTGTGGTCCATGTGCGCGTGCGTGACGAGCACAAACTCGATCTGCGCCGCCGGGACGGGGATGGCGATGTTCTCAAACAGGTCCCGCCCCTGCTCCATGCCGCAGTCGATCAGGCCGTAGTGTCCGTCGATCTCGAGCAGGGTGCAGCTGCCGGTCACCTCGTGGTCGGCGCGGATAAATGTCAGCTTCATGGGCTCGCTCCCTTCCAGTTTTCTTTCCCTGATTTTAACACAAGCGCACGGGGAGCGCAACCGCGGCGCGAAAAGTTTACAAACAGCACCATACCCCGGCGGGGTTCTTCGTCCCGCCGGGGTATGGCATTGGTTATTCACTTTCGAGCCGCAGCAGGGCCTCGCGGTACTGCACCGTGACCTTGTCGCTCCAGTCGCACCAGTAGTCGATCGCCTCCAGCATGCGGCCGTTCGTCAGCCCATCGAGCACCGTGCGGTACGTCGTGCACAGCTCGCGCATGTCCAGCGTGTACGCCACCATGTAATACGTCACGTGCGCAAGCTCGCGCGACGAGCGCAGCAGAACGCGGAAGATCATATTGTCCGACTCGGCAAACATGCACACCAGAAACTGATTGACCAGGTCCAGAAATTCCGGCTTGTCCTTCTCGCCGTCCGGTGCGTAGGCGATGGCCTCCATCCGCTCGAGCAGCCCGTACAGGTGCCGCATCTGCTCCGTTTTGGGGTTGCGGCCCATCCAGCGGAACCAGCCGAGCGCGACCATTTCGCGCAGCTCCAAAAACGCATCCACCAGCTCCGGCTTCGGCTTGCCGCCGTGCGTCATGATGGCGGCCAGCGTCTCCAGGTTTGCCTGCTCCCAGTAGGGCGCGACATAGGTCGCATGCCGCGGCACGACGGTCAAAAAAACCAGCCGCTCCAGCTCCTGCAGGCCGAGATGGACATTCGTCTTGCGCAGGCCGTACTGCTCGGCCAGCTCGCTCTCCGTCGGCAGCCGGTCGCCCGGGCTGCGCTTCCCGCTGAGGATCTCCTTGAGCATCCGGTCAAGAAATCGTTCCCGCTCCGAGCCGCTTCCCGTATCCTTCTCTTTCATAACCATTTGTGTTCCCCCCCCTAGATGCACGCATTGTATTGCATTTTCAGCTCCGTGTAAAGAGAAATTTACGGATCTTTTGGTTTTTTCTCGTGACTGTACAACAAACGGGACTCTCCGGCATCGGAGAGCCCCGTTCCCTTTGAAATACCTAGATTTTTAACAATCATGGGCAGGCCGCAAAGCCGATGGCCAGCAGCGTCTGCGCGAGGATGTACGTGAGCATGACGACGAAATTCTGCTTCGCGGGCTCGGCCTTCTTGGCGAAGAGCATATCGCACAGCACGCCGTCGGAAGCGAGGAAGAACGTCGCGCCGAAAAACGCCACGAGCTTGCCCCACCAGAACGCCGTCAGCAGCGGCAGGATGAGGCTCACGCTCAGCACGCAGAGCATGAGCATATACGCCAGCGCCAGCGGACGCAGCGCGCTGGGAATGTTTTTGCGGCTGCCGGTATACACGAACGCGGCACCGGCGGCATAGATCACGCAGACCACGACGATCCAGATCCAGCTGATGCGGACGACATAGTGCGTGTAGATAAAGATCAGGTAGCACACGTGGCCCAGGAAGAACGACGACGTGCCAGCAGCTGATGAGGTGCACGATGGCGAGCACCGCCAGGGACACCGGGAACACCCATTGTAATACGATCATCTTATCCCATCCTATCTCCAATCAGAATGTGTTCGGAATCCGCGCAAGTTTACATCTCGTTCATTGACACGGTATTCCGATGCAATTATAATAGATTTGGAAGTTTATCGTCAATGATTATTGGCAATATTTTAATACTTAATATGCTTGAAGGTGTCCGTTCATGCTTTATTACCTGCTGCTCATTCCCGCCGTGCTCAGCACAGCGTGGATTTATTTTTTATCCCCCGCGCTGAGCTACTGGTGGCTGCTGCCGATCCTGATTGGCTGCTTCGCGGCAGCAAATCTCGTGTACGTGCTGCTGATGTTCGTCTGCTCGTGGTTCGCCGGGCCGAACAAAATGTATACGCACATCAGCCCGTTTTACCACGCGCTGACCATGGCGCTCGACGGGTGGATCCTCGCGCTCTGCCGCGTGAAGATCCACGTCACGGGCCTCGAAAAGGTGCCGACGGACACGGAATACCTGTTCGTGAGCAACCACCGCTCCAACTTTGACCCCATGGTGCAGTGGTGGGTGCTGCGGCGCTGGCGGCTGGCGTTCGTGTCCAAGCCGTCGAACATGCGCAAGTTCGTCATCGGCCCGTTCGTGCGCCGGTGCTGCTTCCTGCCGATCGACCGCGAGAACGCGCGCAACGCCCTGACCACGATCAACGCCGCGGCCGACCTCATCCGCGCGCATACGTGCTCGTTTGCCATCTATCCCGAGGGCACGCGCAGCAAAAGCGGCGAGCTGCTGCCCTGGCACGCCGGCTCGCTCAAGATCGCGCAGAAGACCAATGTGCCCATCGTCGTTGCGACGATCGAGGGCACGGAGCGCATCGCGCACAACGTCCCCTGGCGGCGCACGCACGTGTACCTGCGCATCCGCGAGGTCATCCCGGCCGAGACCGTCAAGGCCACCAAGACGAACGACCTCACCAAAGGCATCCGCTGCAAAATGCTCGCTGAACTGGGCAAATAATCCTGAAATGTAAAGAATTTTCCTCGTCCGCACACTTGCGGGCGAGGATTTTTTATACAGGTAAGATAATGTGTCACATTTTTATCAGAAATGTTGAAATTTGTCGAAATACGTCCTATAATACAAGCTGCCCTCAAAGACACAGACAGGAGGTTATTTGCAAATGACAACCCACAAAAACACAACCCGAATTCTTGCCGTGCTGCTGGCCGTGCTGCTGTTCGGCCAGCTCGCCGCGTTCCAGATCCCGGCCTTCGCCGCGGACGCGGTGCCGGACGTGCACAACGGCGCGGCCTACATCCCCGACGGCGCGGATGTCAATGATCTGCTCAGCCAGACGCTGCTGAGCAACTACAATGACGTCGGCCGTCAGGAATGGGAGTACAAGGCGGCCAGCGCGCTGTCCGACAGCGCGGTCAAATGGGTGCCGGTGACCGGCACCACCGTGCGCAGCGACTCCGTGCTCTCTCTGTTCAGCACGAGCTATCCCGCGCTCGACAGCCAGTCCCCCGCGCAGGACTATGCCGTGCGCCTGAAGGGCACGACCGAGGTCTACACGTTCACGAAGCTGGCGCAGCCCGCTGCGGACACCGAGACGCCGGACGACACGCCGGCGCAGACGCCGGACGACACGCCCGATGCGCCGGAGACCGCGGGCGAGACCTATCAGGTCAACATTCCCTACACGGCTGACGGTGCCATCGACTTCGCCGCACTGCGCACCGCCATCGTCGCCGCCGCGCTGCCCGATGCGGACGTCGCATCCGTGACCGTGACCTATCAGGCACAGGCCAACGCCTGGCCGTACAAGACCAAATGGGTGTCGCTCGAAGGCGGCAGGGTCGGCATTTATGAATATCCGGCCATCGACGCGGGCACCCATCAAGTGAAGCTCACCACGAACGGCACGGAAGCCATCGTCACCGTGACGCTGACCGACGCGCGCAAGGACGCGCAGATCGTGCTCAAGGAGGGCGTGTCCGTCACCTACACAAAGGACGCCGCCGCCATGCGCACGCAGATCCTCGACAAACTCATTGACTGGTCGCAGACCACCGTGAGCAAGGAGGACGCAGCCAAGAGCATGGTCATCGAATATAAGACCAAAGGCTACCTGCCGAACACAAGCACGAACGAACTCTCCCCGGAACTCTGGTTCCCGATCGAGGGCGGCAGTGCGAACGTCGGGCTCCTCACCTACACCGCGTCGAGCATCGGCGCCGGTGAAAACCAGAAGATCCGCATGAGTTTCCCGAATACGGCAGATTACCGCAAAGGCTCTCAGGAGGGCACGCTCACGGTCGACAAGGCCAATGTGCGCGTCAAGGTGCAGGCGGCCGCCATCTCCGCCGGTGAGACCCTGACCACGCAGCAGTATGTGACCACGAACCCCGAGGACACCTTCGCCATCTTCAAGGTCTACAGCGGCGTGACGAGCAACATCTCCGGCATCGTCTACGTGCAGCTCCCGGAGAGTATGGTGTCCAAGGAAGCACTGGAAGTGCTCAACCCGATCTTCAAGCTCGCCACCGGCAAGACGCTCACCGAAGCACTGCAGAACGGTACGACCGTCGGTGAACTGCGTACATTCCTGAAGGACAATCAAAAACTGCTCGACACTGCGGCCAATGCGCTGAAGTTCTTCGGCGTGGATATCACTGCGTTCACGAAGCTGGTCGACACGCTCAACAGCCTGCCCAGCGTGTTTGACAGCACGCGCGTGGCCTTCGGCTCGCCGAACCGCGCGGGCATGTACCTCGTGACGGCCATCGCCTCGAACCCGAACTATAAGACCGGCGTCGGCACCGGCGTGCTCATCGTGAAGATGCACACCTCCGGCGCGAGCCTGAGCTGGAACAACGACCAGACGACCTACGCCGCCAGTGAACTCAAGGCCGACACCCTCAATGCCACGCTCATGCGCGGTGACAGCGCCGCCGACAATCAGGACGGCGTACACTACTGCTACGTCGGCTTCACGGCCGCGCACAAGCTGTATGTCAGCAGCAAGGCGCCCACCGAGGCCGGCACCTACCGCCAGACCGCCTATATCTTCGGCGGCAACGACATGGCAAAGTCCATCTCCCGAACCGTGACGATCACGGCGGACTAAGCCGCACCAAAACGCAAAAAAGCTCCCGGAGCAGCGCTCCGGGAGCTTTTTGCTATGGATTTAATGGCTGTCAGCCATGCGGTAGCCGACGCCGACCTCCGTGAAGATATACTGCGGCTCGACCGGGTTCGGCTCGATCTTGCGGCGGATGTTCGCCATGTGTACGCGCAGGAGCTTGTTGTCCCCACCGACGCCGGGGCCCCAGAGCTCCTTCATCATGGACTTGTAGGTGAGCACCTGCCCGGCGTGCCGGCCGAGCAGCGCCACGATCTTGTACTCGTTCGGCGTCAGGTGCGTGTCCTCGCCGGCGAGAAAGACGCGGTGCTTGTTGTAGTCGATGCACAGGTCGCCGACGCGGTACTCCCCCGTCATGGCCAGAGCGTCGCTCGTGCCGTCGGTGCGCGTGTGACGCAGCGCCGTGCGGATGCGCGCGAGCAGCTCCACCGTGCCGAAGGGCTTGGTCAGGTAGTCGTCGGCGCCCATGTCGAGCGCGGCCGCCTTGTCGATCTCCGCACTGCGGGCCGAGATGATGATGATCGGCATCCGGCTCCAGGCGCGGACGGAGCGGATGATCTCGCTGCCGTCCATATCCGGCAGGCCGAGATCCAGCAGCAGCAGGTCCGGGCAGTGCGAAGCGATCATCTCCAGCGCAGTCTTACCGTCGGGCGCGAGCAATGTGTCATACCCGTGTGAACGCAGGGCTGCCTGCAGGTATTTGCTGATGCCGGGATCGTCCTCGACGATGATGATTTTATCACGGATCATGTGTTCGACTCCTCCTCCGCCGGCAGCCAGAAGCGGAACTCCGCGCCGCCGTCGATCTTATTTCTTGCATAAATCTCGCCGCCGTGCGCGCGCACGATCGCGCGGCAGACGCTCAGGCCGATGCCCATGTGGCGGCTGCGGTCGGACGCCTCCACCGCGCCGAGCGGCAGATACCCGTCAAAGAGCACGCCGAGCAGCTGCGGCGGGATGCCGTCGCCGTTGTCGGCCACGGTCAGCCAGACGCGGCGGGCATCTTTGCGGATCTCGATGAAGATCTCCGTTGCCGACGGGCTGTGTTTGGCGACGTTCTCCAGGAGGTTTAACAGCACCTGCTCGATGAGCGTAGCGTCCATCGGCACGAGCAGGATCTCCTCCGGCTTCGAGACCGTGATGGGGATATCGGTACCGCAGTTTTTGCGAAAGCGCCGGATCGCGCTGCCGACGATCTCCTCGACGACCTCGTCCGATTTCTCAATCACGACACCCTCATCGCAAAAGCGCGTGACGGACAGGATATTCTCTGACAGGTGCAGCAGCCACTGCGCGTTCTGGTGGATCTCCTCGACCATGCCGCGCCCCTCGTCCGTGAGCGTCTCGTTTTCCTCCACGGTCGCGCTCAGGCCCATAATGGCCGTCAGCGGCGTGCGGATATCGTGCGACACGCTGCGCAGAAGATTGGCGCGCATGCGGTCCCGTTCCGCCTCGTAGCGCAGCTGCTCCTGCCGCTTGATCTGCGTCGTGAGCGTGCTCACGAGCACGCTCACGACCAGCATGACCGTGAACGTCAGCGGATAGCCGTCGATCGTCAGGTTGAATTCATGAAACGGGTAGGTAAACAGGTAGTTCACGCACACCACGCTGACGGCCGCCGCCAGGACCCCGGGCCAATACCCGGTGGTAAAGCGCGAGACAAGCACCACCGCCAGAATAAACACGGAGGTGGCAAACGGGTTGTTGTCGTCATAGCAGGCAGACAGCAGCTCGCACACGCCGACGGCGCAGCCCATGATGAAAATGAACATGATCGTATCGCGCAACCACTGCGGCATGCGCTTCCACGCTTTCTGCATAAGCACCCCTCTTTCCGAACAGCCGTCTCGGCTCCACTGTCAGCATAGCACATTGTCTGTCCAAACGCGACGGTCTTTGCAGCCTCAGGCGCATTCTTTTCCGCCTTCTTAACGGCTGCGCAGCGTTTGGGCCGCTGTTTTCCGGAAACTTAGCGCATAGGTTCCTTATAATAAAGTATCTTCACAGATCCCGTCCGGACCCCGGCCGGGACATCGGGGGAAAGGAGGCAGTCACATGATCTTTGCAGCAGTTGGCGGCGGTATGATCATTACCTGCGGCGCGTTTGTGTGGTACATCCTCAAGCGCTGATGCGCGCCACCGCGTCGAGGGAGAAAAAACGGAAAACAGAAGTGATGATCGAGATCTATCACGACAAAGGCCAGCCGGAAGCGGTTTCCGGCTGGCCTTTGTCGTGTATTTTCTTGCTCAGCGGACGATCGCCTTCGTGCACAGCCAGTCGCACCAGTCGAGGTCATACTTGGCGTAGACATGGGTGCTGTCGCCGCTGGCGTCGGCGCGCAGGTTGCCGTTTTCGTCGTCGAAGAGCTCATTGATGTCGATGTAGAAGATCGTCTTGCCGTCGGCGAGCGCGGCGAGCTTTTCATTGAGCTGATTGATGCGGGGGTTATTGAACGTCGCATCCGTACTCGAGCGCGAGGGGCCGACGTGCAGGTTCGCCTCGACATAGATGATGGCGTCCGGCTGCGCGGCGCGCACGGTGTCAACGAGCGAGGAGAACTTGGCCGTGATGTCGTCCAGATTGTTGCCGAGCTCGTTGATGCCGAGCATGATGTAGACCTTGCCGAATGTTTTCTGGCTCAGCAGCTGCGGCAGCGTGACGGTGCCGACATTTTTCACGGCGACGGCCTTCGTCTGCGCGACATAGACGTTCAGGCCGACATCGGCGAAATACGTCGCGTTTTTCAGACTGCCGTATTCGGCGATGCCGACGGTGCGCGAGTCGCCGATGAAGAGCGCATCGTCAAAATACGAGGCGTCCACGGTCGTGAACTGCAGCGGCGTCGGCTCCGGTGTGGGTGTCGGCTCGGCCGTTTCCTCCGGCGCCGCCGTGACGGCCGCGGTCGGCTGCTTGCCGACACTGCTGCGGTCGATCAGGCCGCGGATGAGAAACGGCGCCGCCGCAATGGCGGCCACCAGCAGCAGGATGAGGAAATGTTGCGGTTTGATGCGTTTCATACGTCAGCGCTCCTTAGAATCGGAAGTACATAAAGGGATCGTTCATGCCCTTGCTCAGGCAGAACAGGCACAGCCAGAACAGCACGGCCAGAATGACCGCCCCGGCCCACGTGCCCTTGAGCCGGCGGTACACATACGCCGGCAGCGATGTCGAGCACAGCAGGCCCAGCACGAGGAACACCCCGTAGGTCTTGCCGTACTTGAGAAAATCGAGCGGGTAGGCCGCCGCGTGCGAAAACAGCGGCAGCAGACGGCCGAAATACGCGCCGAGCTGCCCGAGGTCCGACACGGAGAACACCGCCCACGACAGCGGGATGAGCACGAGCATGTACAGATGCCCGAGCACCGGCCAGCGATCGAGGTATTTCTTGAGCCAGAGCTTTTCGACCGTGAGGATTCCAAACAGGCCCAGACCCCAGAGCAGGAAGTTCAGGTGCGCGCCGTGCCAGAGCCCGGTCGCGAGCCAGACGACCAGCAGATTGAAGATCATGCGCCTGCGGCTGCAGCGGCTGCCGCCGAGCGGGAAATACAGATAGTCGCGGAACCACGCGCCGAGCGTGATGTGCCACCGGCGCCAGAACTCCGTCATGCTCAGCGCGAGATACGGGCAGCGGAAGTTCTCCGGCAGGTGGAAGCCGAGCATCCGGCCGATGCCGATGGCCATGAGCGAGTAGCCCCAGAAGTCAAAATAGAGCTGGAACGAATACGCGAACGCGGCCATCCACGCCAGCGGCGTCGAGAGGCTCTCAAAGCCGATCGTGGTCACATCGCTCCAGAGGCCGCCGAGCTGGTTGGCGAGCAGGATCTTGAGCGCCATGCCGAACACGAACAGCTTCAGCCCGTCAACCGCCTGCCGCAGCGACACATCGCGTGCGCCGAACTCCGGCTGCAGCTGCGCGTAGCTCGCGATCGGGCCGGAGACGAGCTTCGGGAACATGGTCAGGTACGTGCCGAACGTGAGCAGCGAGCGCTCCGGCGCGACCGTGCCGCGGTAGACATCGATGAGATAGCCGCCGGCGGAAAACGTGTAAAAGCTGATGCCGACCGGCAGCGCCCAGCCCAGCAGCGGCACGGCCGCCTTGCCGCCGGACACCCAGCCGAGCACGCCGTTGACGCCGGTGAGCAGGAAGTTGAGGTATTTAAATAGGAACAGCCACAAGAAATTGTAGCACAAACCAATGATGAGCCACAGCTTTGCGCGCGGCTTGTCGCGCGTGATGGCAAAACCCAGCCCGTAGTTGACCAGCACAGATGCGGCCAGCAGCGCAAAATACGCCCACTGACCGTCCAGCCCGATGATATAAAACACACAGCTCCCCACCAGCAGCACGGCATTGCGCGCGCCGGCCGGGCGCGACGGTGTCAGATAATACACCAGCAGAAACGCCGGAAAGAAGCAAAACAAAAACGACAGGCTGCTGAAAACCACGGACCCTATCCTCCTGAACCTTCGACAAACCCGCAAAAACAAAAAATTTCGCATGAAAAGGTTAACATAAATTTCGGCGTTTGTGTGCATTTTCCGACAAAAAAACTGCACAAACTTTCCGCCCGGAATTTGGTGGTTTTCGTGGGTGTTGCCGCGTGGGCGGAAACGCGCGGCAGAAAAAGAAATATCTCCGGCGCCTGTGCGTTCAGGTGCCGGAGATGCTTCTCTTTTTTCAATATCCGATCGGTCGGGATGTCTGCGTGTCAGCTCAGGAGCACTTCGTCGGACTCGACCTGCGTGCCCGCCACCTCGGCGAACTTTTCGAGCAGGTCCTGCTTCGTGAGCTTCTTTTTCTCCTCACCCTCGATATCGAGGATGATGTGGCCCTCGTTCATCATGATGAGGCGGTTGCCATGCACGATGGCGTCTTTCATGTTGTGGGTAATCATCATGGCGGTGAGCTGGTTCTCGCGCACGATGCGGTCCGACAGCTCGAGCACCTTGGCCGCCGTCGCGGGGTCGAGCGCCGCGGTGTGCTCGTCGAGCAGGAGCAGCTTCGGCTTCTGCAGGGAAGCCATGAGTAGCGTCAGCGCCTGGCGCTGGCCGCCGGAGAGCAGGCCGACCTTCGCCGTCATGCGGTCCTCGAGGCCGAGGCCAAAGCTCTTGAGCTTCTCATGATATTCCTCGCGCTCCGCCTTCGTGACGCCCCAGCGCAGCGTGCGCTTCTTGCCGCGGCGCGCGGCGAGGGCGAGGTTTTCCTCGATCTGCATGTTCGCGGCCGTGCCCATCATGGGGTCCTGGAACACGCGGCCGATGTACTGCGCGCGGCGGTACTCCGGCATGGCGGTCACGTCCACGCCGTCGAGGATGATGCGGCCGGAGTCCACCGGCCAGACGCCTGCGACGGCGTTGAGCATGGTGGATTTTCCGGCGCCGTTGCCGCCGATGACGGTCACGAAATCGCCCGGCTTCAGATGCAGGGACAAACCGTCGAGCGCCCGCTTTTCATTGATGGTGCCGGGGTTGAAGGTCTTGGAGATATGGTCTAATGTCAGCATATCACTTGCCTCCCTTCTTCAGGCGGTGGAACGAGCTTTTGGCCTGCCCCTTGAGATACGGCACGGCCAGGAACGCGGCCACGATCACGGCGGTGAAGAGCTTGAGATCGTTCGGGTCGAGCTTGAGCCAGAGGATGAGCACCATGACGAGGTAATACACGATGCCGCCGAGGATGACAAAGCTCAGGCGCACCGAGAAATTGCAGCCCTTGCGGAAGAACGCGTCGCACAGCACCTCGCCGATGATGACGGCGGCGAGGCCGATGACGATGGCGCCGCGGCCCATGTTGATGTCGGCAAAGCCCTGGTACTGCGCCATCAGGCCGCCGGAGAGCGCGACCATGCCGTTCGAGAGCGACAGGCCGAGCACCTTCATGGCATTGATGTTGATGCCCTGCGCGCGGCTCATAGCGGGGTTTGCGCCGGTGGAGCGGATGGCGCTGCCCTGCTCGGTGCCGAAGTACCAGTAGAGGAGCGCGATGAGCACGGCCGCGAGCAGCAGGCCCTTCCAGATCGCGCCGGGCACGCTGCGCAGCGTCAGAAACAGGCTGTACTTATCCGGGTTGACTGGGGTGTTGGCCTTCATGCTCATGATGCGCAGGTTGATCGAGTAGAGCGCGAACTGCGTCAGGATGCCGGCGAGGATGGCCGGGATGCCGAGCTTCGTGTGCAGCAGGCCGGTCACGAGGCCCGCGAGCAGACCCGCGACCACGGCCGCGAGCAGCGCCGCCCACGCCGGCCAGCCGGCGATGATGAGCATGACCGTCACGGCGCCGCCGGTGGTGAACGATCCGTCGACCGTCAGATCGGCGACGTCGAGCAGGCGGAACGTGATGTACACGCCCAGGGCCATGATGCCCCAGATGATGCCCTGGGCAACGCCGCCGGGCAGACGCGAGACCAGATTCGGCAGGCTCAGGGACGCAAGAACCAGTGAATTCATAAAATTACCTCATAGTGTGGAGTATCCCTGCCGCAGAAACTGCGGCAGGGAGCCGGGAATTTGTTCGAATGATCAGCCGATGGCCTCGTAGTCGCTCGGTATGGTGACGTTGTAGGCGGTAGCCATCTCTGCGTTGTACTTCTTGACCGGGTTCGGGTAGTACTCGATCGCCATGGTGGAGATATCGGCCTCGCCCTTGAGGATCTTCACGGCCATCTCGCCGGTGGTGCGGCCGAGCTCGTAGTAGTCGATGGACAGCGTCGCAACACCGCAGCCCTTGCAGATGCCCTCCTCGCCGGCGACGATGGGCTTCGTGGCAGCGCCCTTGATGGCCTCGGCGCAGGAGGCGGCGGTGTTGTCGGTCGGGACGTAGAGGACGTCGTTGGCATCGCACGCGGCAGCGGTGACGGAGACGACGTCGTTCGTGTCGGCGAACTTGTAGACGTTCACGGTGCAGCCGGACTTCTCAAGCGCAGCCTTGACGACGTCCGCCTGGTAGACGGAGTTCGCCTCGCCGGAGCAGTAGATGATGCCGACGTTCTTGGCGTCCGGGAACAGCTCCGTGAGCATGGCCGCCTGCTGATCGAGCGGGGCCAGGTCAGACGTGCCGGAGATGTTGCCGCCGACGGTGCCGCTGAAGTTATCAATGCCGAGCGCAACGCCGTACTCCGTGACGGCCGTGCCGAGGATCGGGATGTCCTTCGTGGCGGCGGCCGCAGCCTCCAGGGCGCCGGTCGCGTTGGCGAGGATCAGATCCACGCCGCTGGACACGAAGCCGTTGCAGATGGTGGCGCAGGTGGCGCTGTCACCGGCGGCGTTCTGCTCGTCGAAGGTGACGTTGTCGGCGCCGAGCGCGTCGGTGATGGCATCGCGGAAGCCCTTGGTGGCCGCGTCGAGCGCGTCGTGCTGCACAAGCTGGCAGATGCCGACGGTGTAGTGCTTATTCTCGGCCTTGTCGCCGCTGCTGCCGCAGGCGGCCAGGGACAGGACCATGACCACGGCGCAGAGCAGAGCAGTGAGTTTTTTGATGTTCATCTTTTTTCCTCCTTAATGCATTGCCGGCAAAGAAAAAAGCCACACAGTCGTCTGTGCAGCCTTGTCAAAACCGGATCGGGAAGTCTCAGATGGTTCTGGTATTTTTGCAGCACAAACGACTATTACTCTCGATAAAGTAATAGTAGGAATATGCGCTTGCAAATCGGACCAGACGCATGTTTGCGGCCTCCTGTACTGAAGATGTGCCTACTTTAGCGCTTTTAGCCGATAAAGTCAACCCCGTTTCCAAAATTTTTTCACTTTTAGCGTTTCGCACAATTCTTTTGAGCCGCGCCTGTGCATTTCCGTCATTTTACGCCGCCGTGCCGCGGCATTGACGCTCCCGGCCGGGTATGCTATATTAACAATAGTATATTTGCTTTCGAAGGAGGCGCGCCATGAAGACACCGCAGCAGCTGCTGCAGCAGACGCTGGAAGTGGGCGCGTGCCTGCTGCCGGACGCAGCATCCGGCGGCCGCACACCGTACCCGGCCGTGTTCGTGCACGGCCTGCTGGGCTGGGGCGCGCGCGACGCGCTCTACCGCGCCGTGCCCTACTGGGGGCTCGCGGCGGGCGACGTGCTGGGCTATCTCAATGCCTGCGGGTATGACTGCCGCGCCGCCTCGGTGGGCATCATCTCGAGCGCGTGGGACCGCGCGTGCGAGCTCTACGCCGAGCTCACCGGCGGCACCGCCGACTACGGCATCGCGCACGCGCAGCGCTTCGGCCACGCGCGCTTCGGCACGGCGTATCCGGTCCCGCTCGTGCCCGACTGGGGCGCAGACAGGCCCATCGACCTCGTGGGCCACAGCTTCGGCGGCGCGACGACGCGGCTGCTCCTACAGCTGCTGGCAGACGGCTGCCCGGAGGAAGTGCAGGCGGCCGCGGCCGCCGGCGAGACGCCCTCGCCGCTGTTCACCGGCGGCAAAGCAGGTTGGGTGCACGCGCTGGTGGCCATCGCCGCACCGCATGACGGGTCCACGTTTCTCGACGTGCAGCCGGACGCGGCAGACGCGCTCTCAACGCTGTTTCTCGGCGCGGCGCGCGCGCTCGGCATCTCGGCGTTCAAGGACGTATATGACTTCCGGCTCGACCAGTTCGGCATCCGGCGCGACCCGGACGAGCCGCTCACGACGGCGGCCCTGCGCATGCTGGCGCAAAACCCGCTGCCGGCGGGCGACAGCGCCTTTGACGACCTTCGTCCCGCGGGCGCGCGCGCGCTCAATGCGTGCATCCGGACGTTGCCGGACACGTGGTATTTCTCCATCCCCTGCTGCCGGACGCTGCCGCGTCTGCTCACGCACGACCAGAAGCCCGACACGGCCATGACGCCGTTGCTCTGGCCGTTTTCGACCGCGATGGGGCGCGACGGAGCGGGCATGCCGCGTGGCTGGCTGCCGAACGATGGACTGGTCAACACGATCTCCGCCCGGCACCCCGATGGCGCGCCGCACGCGGACTTCACCCCGGACCGGACGCCGGAGCGCGGCGTGTGGCAGGTGCTGCCGGTTGAAAATCTCGACCATCTGGCCGCGATCGGCGGCGTGATGAACAACGGCGTCGTGCGCACGCGCCTGTTTTACCGCCGGGTCATGGCGCTGCTCGATGCAGCCGCCGCGGCCGACTGACCTCCGCAAGCACTGCCCGTGACCGGGCATACGATACCGCAAAGTGCACAAGATAAGATAAGGAGTGTATGGATTATGGATTCTATCGAAAGCTATCTGCGCAAAATGATCATCGCCTCCGTGGGCGCGGCCGACCTCGGCTGCGAAAAGCTCGGCAAGCTGCTCGACGAGTGCGTCGCGCGCGGCGAAGTGACCGTGGAGAAGGGCCGCGTGCTCAACGAGGAGCTCAAGCGCACCTGCAAGCAGGCCGTGGCGAAGGACGCGGCCGAAAAGCCCGCCGTGGACGTCGAGGCCATGAGCGCCGATGAGCGTGAGGCGCTGCTGCAGAAGCTGCTGGCCATGAAGGAAGAGGGCTGATGGCCGGCCCCGCTGCCGCGCAGATCGACGAGGCCAAGCGCTTCGCCGAGATCGTCGCCATACTGCAAAAGCACCACCTCGTCCAGGGGCTGACGCCGGAGAAGGTCCGCGATATTTTCGTGGACCTTGGGCCGACGTTTGTCAAATTCGGACAAATTTTGTCCATGCGTTCGGACATTCTGCCCAAAGAATACTGTGCCGCGCTCGAGTCGCTGCGCACGGACGTGACGCCCATGCCGCTGACCAAGGTGGAGGACATCCTCACGCAGGCCTATGCCCGCCCGTGGCAGGAGGTCTTTTCGGACATCGGCATCCGGCCGCTCGGCTCGGCCTCCATCGCGCAGGTGCACGCCGCGACGCTCACGGACGGCCAGCGCGTGGTCGTGAAGGTGCAGCGCCCGGACCTGTACGACATCATGAGCCGCGACGTGCGCCTGCTCAAGCGCGCCGCCGCGCTGCTCAAGTATACGCCGCTCGCGAGCGCACTGGATTTTCACGCCGTGCTCGACGAGATGTGGCACACCGTGCAGGAGGAGCTCGACTTCACGATCGAGGCGAACAACATCGCCGAGTTCAAGCGCCTCAACGACGGCGTGGCCTACGCCGACTGCCCGGCCACGTTCCCGAAGTGGTGCACGAAAAACGTGCTCGTCATGGAGTACATCGCCGGCCACCAGATCGACGATGCCGACGGCCTGCGCGCCGACGGCTATGATCTCAACGAGATCGCCGTCAAGCTCGTGCACAACTACATCCGCCAGATCACGGTCTACCGCTTTTTCCACGCCGACCCCCACCCCGGCAACATCCGCGTGCAGGGCGGGAAGATCATCTGGCTCGACCTCGGCATGATGGGCCGCATCAGCCCGCGCGAGGCGGAGCTGTACATGGGCATCATCCGCACGATCTATGACCAGGACGTACCCGCCCTGACGCAGACGCTGCTCGCGCTCGGCCGGTACGACCGCGCACCCGACCAGCAGGCGCTCACGGAGCGCATCGGCATCTTTCTGCACAAGTATGAGTCCATGCCGATGGCCGATATGGACATGGGCGTGCTTGTGGACGAGTTCGTGCAGATTCTGAACGAATACGGCGTGTCCGTGCCCGCCTCGCTGACGATGCTCGGGCGCAGCCTGCTCGTCATTCAGGGCATGCTCACGAGCGTGTCGCCGGACGCGAACGTCATCGAGATCGTGGCGGAGTACGTCAAGAACACCGCCCTGAGCCGCGAGCACATTGAAAAGAAGGTCAAAACGCTTGCGCAGCAGCTCGCCCGTTCTGGCGAAAAGCTCACGGTGCTGCCGACGCAGCTGTCGGCATTTTTGAGCAAAGCCAACGCCGGGCAGCTGACCGTCAACGTGAAAAAATCGTGGTCGGACGCGGCGCGCGCCGCGCAGTCGAAGCTGCTGAACCGGCTCATCTTTGCGTTGCTGGACTGCTCGCTGCTGTTTTGCGCGGCCATCACGTGTCTCGCCCCGCTGCCGCGGGTGCTGGGGCTGCCGTGGCCGGCGCTGGTGTTTTTCGCCGCCGCCGTCGCTGTGACGATCGCGCTGTTTGACCGCCGACACTGGTCGGTGTGAAGGCTTTTGCATACGCGCAAAACCGCCCGGAGGGCACAGCCTTCCGGGCGGCTTTTGATGAAAGTGCGATCCCCTCGGAGGGAGAACGAACATGAACGAAAAATCCAAAGCAGCCATATGCACCGACGAGATTGAGGCCGCCGTCTATGCGCAGCTCAAGCCGCTCGGCTTCCGGAAATACGGGCGGACACTGCACCGCTTTGTCTCCGGCGACCTGTCGCAGGTCATCCACTTCCAGTGCGGTTTGCCGTCTGCGGGCCCCGCACAGCAAATGTGGGTCAATCTCGGCATCCGCATACCGGAGTGCGACGAGCGCACCTTTTCCCCATCGCCGCCAAAACGGTATTACCGCGAATACAACTGCACCCTGCGCTCCCGTCTCGGGAGCATTGACGGTAGGCAGGAGCTGTGCTTTGACCTGCGAAAGCAGCCGTCACAGCTCCTGAATCAGATTCTGCCCGATGTGCTGACAAAAGTACTGCCCGTCTACGACGTGCTGTCCTCCCGGGAGGCGATTCTCGCGCACCGGCGTGACTATCCGCACTTCGATGTGATGGGCCGGCAGCTGATCCTGCTCGACGAAGCAATGATCTGCGGCCATCTGGGCGACCTGGAAAAAGCACAAGCACTGTTTGCGCAATACTATCTGAACGCCGTGCACGCATACCAGCGCGAAAAAGCCCATGGCAAGCAGGTCTATTTGCAAAAAGAGGAGCGGGTAATCTGCCACGGGCAGAACATCACGGCTGACAAAACCGGATACTTCACCATCCGCAGTGCGGATGACGGCCACATCCGTTATCTGGCCGAGCTGGCCGAAAGACTCGGCCTTTCGCTCCCGGATATTGCGCCATAAACAGGAATGACCGCCCCGGACGGGGTGGTCATTCTTTTTTAAATATCGCCGCGGCGGCGCAGCGCGTCCAGAAATGCCGTGCAGCCGAGCACGAGATCGTCATACGTCGTGCCGAAATCGTCCGTATACCACGGGTCGGCAATGCCGCGCTGCAAGCCCGCGAACGACAGCAGCGGGCGGATCTTCCCATCCGGGTCGTGCGGGAGGATGCGGCGGAGGTTGCGCGCGTTGTTCTCGTCCATCGTCAGCAGCCAGTCGTAGGCGTCGTAGTCGCGCGGCGTGACCTGCACGGCGGCGCGATGGCCGACCGGGATGCCATGGACGCGCAACTCGGCGCGCGCGGGCGGGTAAACGTCATTGCCGATCTCCTCGCGGCTCGTCGCCGCCGAGGCGATCTGAAACTGCGCCGCGAGCCCCTGCCGGCGCACCATTTCCTTGAGCAGATACTCCGCCATGGGGCTGCGGCAGATGTTGCCGTGGCAGATAAATAGTATTTTGGTCAAGTGCGATCAGCCTCCTGAAAAACCGTATTCTGCCGCGTTTTGCCGCGATTTGCCGACCTCAAAACCTGTGATCAGAATGTGACTCTGTCACGGAAACGGCAAAATGCGGCAAGATGCGGCAAGTCACAGCCGCCAATGGTAGTCAAATGGTAGTAAAAATTGGGGTGTTTTACTACCGTGGTTTTCTCCATTAATATACCATATCCGGAGAGTTGAGGCAACAGCACAAGGGGAGAGGCATGTATTCCACCTCCTTCGACATGAAATAGAAAAACCCGGATTGCTCCGGGCATGAAAAAGGCAACAGCCGTTAAGGCTGATGCCGTGTGATGATAAGGTTTTCGATTTTATACGATCCAAATTTCTGCATCTTTTACAGAAGCATATTTCTCAAATGCCTGTTTCTCTTCCTCAAGCAGCGGTTCAAGCGCGATATCATTCTCGAAGCAATATACCGCAACTAGATATGCGTTTTACAGCGTGTAGCTCTCTCCGTCTTCGGGGATGCAGACGCGATTGCGGATGCCCTTCTTCTCCAGTTTCTTGGACAGTGTCTTGCGGGTGAGCGTGGCGTGCGGCACGTTGTCCATGTGGCTTGCGATGACCACCGCTTCGGGCGCTGCTGCACAGACCTTGGCCAGATCGTTGTCGTCCATGATCAGACGGCCGTTTTTCACCAGCATGGCAGCACAGTTGTTTGTGATGATCACATCAGGATGATACTTCTCGATCGTCTCCGCCACGTCGTCACACCAGACGGTGTCACCGCAGACGTAGAGCGTCTTTTCATTGGGGCTGCGGAAGATGAATCCGGCGGCGTCACAGCACGGAACCTTCGTGCCGTGAACGGCGTTGACCTTGATGATCTCCGCGTCGCCCCATGTGACGCGGTCTTCGATCACCCGGACGTCCTTCATGCCGGAGAACGCCAGATAGTCCGCGTCCTGCCGGTTGATGGCATAGATCGGGCGATTCTTGTCCAGCCCCTGGCAGGCCTTGCCGTTGGGAGCGAGACCGATGTGGTCCAGATGCACGTGGGTGCAGATGTAGGCGTCCACGCCAGCGTTGACTTCCTTGACGGACATGGGCATGGAGTGCAGCGGGCACGGAAGCCACTTGTGCTTCGGCTTCACGGCTTCCCAGGTGGAGCACTCGTCGAAGACGTACTTCTTGCGAGGGTCGCCGCCGCGGTTCATGGCGCACATCATCGGGATCATGGCAAGACATCCGCTCATAAAGCGCGGCGCCAGCCACGGGTCGATCAGAAAGGTCTTTCCTGCGTAGGTGATTTTGATGGTCGCGCTGCGGATCTGCTGGAATTTCATGAGGGGTGCCTCCTTGTTTGTTTCTGTGTCTATAATTTAACATAAATTCCCGCCGTGCAACAGAAATAACCCTCACTCTTGCCGCAACAAAAACGTTGTAGTAAAATAGAGCCGGAGGGGATCATATGAACCAAAAACAGCTGTCTTATTTTCTGGAGGTCTATCGCTGTCGCAACATTCAGGCCGCAGCGGACAAGCTCTATCTGACGCATCAGGGACTGAGCCGCGTGATCCGCTCTCTGGAAGAGGAGTTTGGCAGTCCCCTGTTCACCCGCACCAATCGGGGACTGGAGCCCACGGATTTCGCTACGACGCTGGTGCCCCACGTACAGCGGCTGCTGGACGACTACGCCACGATCCAAGGCGTACACACCCTCACCAGTCAGGCGCGGTCGGTGGTGACGATCTACGCGCTGGATCACCTGTTCGGGTATCTCGGCGCCGATCTCCTGCTGGACTTTCACCGGCAGCACCCGGAGATCACGCTGAGCATTCTAGACACCACGGACGAATACGCGCTGGAGAGTCTCTCGGCCGGCAGATGTGATTTCGCAGTCGTGAACGGCCCGATCGACAACACGCGCTTCACGGCGACGCCGCTGTTCTATTCGCGCTTCGCCTTCCGGATGCGGCGGGATCATCCTCTGGCGCAGAAGGAGCATTTGAGTTTCGAGGATTTTGCAGGCGAGACCATTCTCGGCAAGGGACGCGCCTACCACTGCTTCCGCACGAACATCGACCAATTCATGCTCTCACAGGGGCTGCATGTGACCGTTCCGATCGAGACGCCGGACGAATCGCTTCTGCAGCAGCTCGTGGAAGCGGGCCTCGGCATTGCGACGACCTATGACTTCACTGCCGTGTCCCACTGCGGAGAAAACACTGTGGTGCGCTATCTGGACGACGACCGCGCCGGGCATCACATCTACCTAGTGGAAAAGGCCGGAACGCTCCCGACCAGAGCAGGCCGCGCCTTCAAGCGGTTCCTGTTGGATAAGGTCACGGAATGATGTTTTCAGTATTGGCGCCCCACAGTTCCAGAATCTCGGGGAGCACCTGGTAGATGGAGAACATCTCAAATTCATCCAGCCAGTCATCACTGGTGCCGGGAATACTGTGATCGGCGTGGTAGGCCATGATATAGGCCACATTCTCGAAGATCTCCAGATCCTCAATCTGCATCTCCTCGCCCTCATCGGTCTTGCCCTTGTAGGACTTTTCCAGTTTGGTGAGATCCTTGAAGATATCACGTTTGAATTTGATGCGGTAAAGCTGCGGGATGGCGGCGGAGGAGCGGAACCGCACCTCCTTGCCGCTGATCAGAACCGTTTTTTCCTGCATGGTTTATCCCTCCGTGCCTGCGGTCTCTACAGCGGGAACATACACGGACTGGTACCAGCCGTCATAGGTGGCTTTTGCCGTAGTGTCGTCTATGCGGCTCTTGACCAGGCCGTCCTCGCGGCCGGCCTTGGCCTTGTTGGCCCACTCCGGATCGCAGATGAGCTGGCGGCCGAGGATGGCCATGTCCGTCACACCGTCGGCAAGCATGCCCTCGGCCTCTTCCGGGGTCTTGAGGCAGTTGACGGCCGCGACCGGCACGGCGGCGCCATGATTACGCTCGTGTGGTACGGCGAGCGCAAAACGCCCTACGAGCTGGGAGAGAACAACGTGCACATCGCGCTCGTGACGGACGATTTTGAGGGCAGCTACCAGCGGCACAAGGCCATGGGCATCGTGTGCATCGAGGAACTGCAGAAGGACATTTACTACGTCAAGGACCCCGACGGGTATGAGATCGCCGTCGTCCCGGCGAAATTTCACCCCGCGAATCTCTCGATCTCCTGACCGGCCCGCAAACGAAAACTCGGGGCGCAGGCAGCTGCCTGCGCCCCGAGTTTGCTTTTTCCCGCGCCCTTACTGCGCGCGCTCCGCGCACTGCCGGAGCGTGAGCCCCGTGGCCACGAACGCCAGCACGAGCAGCGCCCCCGCTGCACACAGGCACAGCGTGCGCAGCGCGCCGTGACCGGCGGCCAGCATGGCGATCAGGCAGCCGACGGACAGGATCGCCGCCAGCGCCGTGCACCACGCCACGGCCTTCCCGCGCCTGTGGCCGAGGCACACGCCCGCGAGCGCGAGCGCACCGGCCGCGAACAGCACGATGCAGATGCCCGTCCAGACCGCCGCTTCCGTGCGCGCGGTGTCCATATCCGCCGTATAGAAATCCTGCGCCAGTGCGCAGATGTCGCCATAGCTCGCGGCGGAACCGGCGCGTGCGCGCAGCGCCTCGTCCTGCATGAGCACGGCGATGCCCTGCTCCAGCCGCTCGGTGTCGTCCTCATACGGGGTGAGCTCCGCGAGGTCCTGCGCCAGCTGCTGCCGGTTCGCCGCCAGCGTCTGCCGGCCGGAGGCCAATGCGCCCGCCGCCGTGTCGAGCTTGCTCTGCCCGGCTGCGATCTCGGCCGCCGCAGCGTCGAGCGCCTGCTGTCCGGCGACGAGCTGCGCCTGTGCGTCGGCAAGCTGCTGCTCCGCCGCGGCGATCTGCGCCGCGCCGTCAGCCAGCTGCGCCTGCCCGGCCTCATACGCCTGCACGAGCGACTCGATGGAGTACCCGGTGCCGAGCAGCTGCGTCTCATAGATCTGCTTCTGCGCCGTCACGCCCGGCCAGAGCAGCGCAGCCTTGGCAAGGTCGCCGTTTGCGACCGCCGCGTCATACTCCGCCTGCCGGTCGAGATAGCGCTGGTAGGCCGGGTGCACCGCGTCGTACACCGGCTGGATCCTGGCGAGCTTCTCCTGCCCGGCGGCGTATTCCTCCTTCGCCGCAGCAAGCTGCGCCTGCCCGGCGGCGTAGTCGGCCTTGCCCTGCTCGAGCTGCGCCTGCCCGGCGGCATACTGCGCCCGGGCCGCGGCGAGCTTCTCGCTGCCGGCGTCATACTCCGCCTGCCCGCTCTGGAGCCGGCTCTGGCCGACGTTGTCCGTCACGACGCCCGTGGCAAACGAGAGCTTGAGCGCGTCATACGTCTCCTGCTGCGCGCCGAGCGACGCCGCCAGCTCGCCGAGCGAGCGGGCGTTGTCGCATAGCTGCGTATCAGCCTCCACGCGGTCGGCCCGCTCCTGCTGCGTGCGCACAACGCTCCACGGCGACACGGCCATGACGAACACGGCTGCCGCGAGCATGGCCAAGCGGGCCGCGCGGCTCGCCGCCGTCAGCGGCAGGCGGCGCTGCGCGGGCAGCGCGGTCCTGCGCACGAAGGTATCGCCCAGCAGCAGAAGCTGCGGCAGTACGAACAGCACGAGAAACACCGTGATGAGCGACCCGACGCCCACGAACCGGCCCATGCCGGCCACCGCGCCGGACGAGACGCGCGCGCCGATGAGCAGGCCGGCAGAGATGAGCATCGTGCCGGAGGTGATGATGGTCGGGAAGGCGAGGTTCAGCGCCGAGATCATGGCCTCACGCGGGCCCTGCTCGGCGCGCGCCTCGGTATAGAGCGAGGCGACGACGATGGCATAGTCCACGTTGCAGCCCATCTGGATGGCGCTGGCCACGAGATAGACCATGAAGAGCACATACTCGCCCGTGAGCACCGTGAGGCCGAAGTTGATCCAGATGCTGCCCTGAATGACGAGCGTGAGCAGAATGGGCATGCCGATCGACCGGAACGTGAACAGCAGCACGAGCATGACCATGAGGATGGACATGGCGCTGACCATGACGTTGTCCTGCGTGAACGTCTGCTCGGACCCGTAGGCGGACATGGCGTCGCCGACGAGGTAGCTGTCCGTGGGGTAATACTGATGCACGACGGCGTGGATGCGGTCGAGCAGAGCAAACGTCTCGTCCCCGTCCGAGGCCGCGGCGAGCGTGAGCACGAGGCGGTGGTACGACGTGCCCTCGAGCTGCGCGGTGGCGCGCTCGAGCTGGCTGCTGAGCGCCGTGACCTGCGCCGCCTGCGCGTCGCTGAGCGTGACGGTGCCGTCGGCGATCTTGTCATTCAGGAACCCGAACAGCTTCAGCAGCGGCACCTGATAGCCGCGCAGGTCCTGCGCGGCCGTCTGCGCGGCGCCGTTTTCGGCCGCGTAGAGCGCGAAGAGCGCCTGCGCGCTCGTGCTGTCCGCACCGCTGAGCTGCGCGAACGCCCGGTAATCGACCGCGTCCGCCAGCCGGTAGCCGCCGGCCGCCTCCGTGCCCGCGATGCCGACGGCGCTCTTGACCTCCGGCACGGCCGAGAGGGCATCGAGCAGCGCGGCCTCCTGGTCGTAATCCCCGGCCGGGACGACGACGGCCAGCACCGTCTCGTCGCCGAAGTCCGCCGTGATCGCCTGCGACGCGGTGCGGTTGACGTCCGCGTTGTGCGTCTTGAGCGGTGCTTCACTGTAGACATAGCTGACGCGGTTGGTGCCGATGCACGCCACGACCAGCACGGCCGCGAACACCAGCGGCACCACACGGCGCGTCCGCCACGCGAGGCGGCCGATGCCCGAGATCTTCGGCACGAAGTTGCGGTGCTTCGTCTTGTCCATGGCCGGGCCGAGCTTGAGCAGCAGCCCCGGCATGAGCAGAAACACCGTCAGCAGGCTGATAAAGATCGCCTTGATGAGCACGATGCCAAGATCGCGTCCGAGGCCGAACTTCATGAACGTCATGGCGACAAGGCCCGCCACGGTCGTCAGGCTCGAGGAGCTGATGACGGTGATGGATTTGGCCAGCGACTCGATGACCGCCTCGCGCACCGGCAGCGTCTCATGCGCCTGCTTGTAGCGGTTGCAGAAGATGATGGCGTAGTCCACCGACATGGCCAGCTGCAGCAGGATGGCCACGGCGTTGGACACGAACGAGATCGTGCCGAAGATGAAGTTCGTGCCCTTGTTGATGAGCGCCGCCGCGAGGAACGTGATGAGCAGGATGGGCACCTCGGCATACGTCGAGGACGTGAACGTGAGCACCGTGACGAGGATGATCGCCACGATGACGAGCAGGCCGCGCACCTCGCCGTTGATCTGGTCGGAGATGCTGTAGCCCTCGGCGGAATAAATGTACGCGCCGCTGCCGTCGAGCAGATCGCGCAGGGCCTGCACGGTCTGCGCGCACGCGTCCGAGCCCTCGAGGTCCGACAGGCTGACGGACAGCAGCGCGCTGCCCGCGTCGTTCATCGTGTACGTGCAACTGTCCACTCCGTCGACCGCGCGGATCTGCTCCGCCGTGGCCGCGGCGGTGTCCGCGTCCGTGCCGCGCAGGAGGATCTTCGCCGACCCGTAGGTCTGGAACTCCTGCTCCATGATGTCCAGCCCCTGCCGCGTCTCGGAATCGGCCGGCAGATAGGCCGCGACGTCGTTTTCGACCTTCACCCAGCCAGACGCGACCGCGGAAAAGACCAGCAGCGCGGCAAACACAATGAAAAACAGCCGGTAATGGTCGACGATCCATTCCGATGCACGGTGCAGCGGGGACGGTTTCTTGTTCATAATGGGATCACCACTCCTTATCCCGACAAAAACGCGGGGGTTGACTTTTTGATAACAGAAGGATAAGCTGAAAAACAATAAATTACAAATGTCAGCTATCGTGAAAGTGTAAGATATTTATCACTTGTTCTTCCTGTGTCGTTTGTTCGATATGATACGATGGGCGTAAAGGAGTGCAGCATCATGGAAAAAGAGAAAGATCTGCGCGTGCAGAAAACCTACAGCGCGCTCATGGCGGCGTTCGAGGCGCTGATGGCCGAAGAGACGTTCGACGACATCACGGTCAACGAGCTGTGCGCCCGGGCGCTCATCCGCCGCCCGACGTTCTACTCGCATTTTGAAGACAAGTATGACTTCCTGCGCTTTTACCTCAACGAGATCCAGTGGCAGATCGAGAGCGAAGCCGACGCCGCGACCGACTTGCCGGTCGAGCACTTTCAGCGCTCGTGGCGCGCGCTCATCGCTTTTATAGACGAGCACCCGGCGCTCATCCGCATGGGCCTGCGCAGCAAGTCGCTGCCGATCATCTTCGAGATCCTCAGCGAGCACATCTTCGCCAGCTCCAGCCGGCGCGTGCGCGCCTACTGCGGCGCCGTGACGGACAGCCCCGCGCTGGCCGACACGCTGGCGACGTTCACCGTCGGCGGGCTCATCCAGAATCTCAAGCGCTACCTGACCGAGCCGAACCTCGACCCGGACGCGCTGACGGCAGAGATGACCACCGTCTTTGAGCACCTGTGGAATTCCTTCACGCCGGAAGCAAAGGGGGAAACGCCATGAAGATCCTGCTGCGGAGGACAACTGCGCGCTGGCCGGGCAGCTGTTTCACCTGCTGGTCAAAAACGGCTGCCAGACCACGGCCGTGAAAACCGGTCAGGCCGACGCCCCCGCGGAGCCGGCGGAGGTCGCTGCCGCAATCTGAGCTTTCTATCTTCCACCACTCTTAACCCAAAACGCGCGCGCTTGTGCCTGTCAAAAAAACCTATGCGCAAGTGCAAAAAGAACAGAGCAGCAGGGGAGCTCGAGGGGGCAAGGCCCGCCTCGAATGAGATCTTGCGCTCAGCTTGTCCCCAAAGCCCGAGACGGGCTTTGGGGACAAGCTGAGCGCGGCAGCCCGAATGGACTGCCGCGCTTGTCATGCGCGCGCCGGGCATGGTACAATGAAACCATCTATCATCCCGGAAGGGAGGGCTCCGGTATGCCGAGGCCGAAATGGACCCTGAACACGATCTATATCTCCGAGCGCCTGCAGGAGCGGCTGCGCCCCATCTCCCGCTGCGCGCTGACGACCGTGGTCGCCCCCATGGGCTATGGCAAGACGACGGCCGTGAACTGGTATCTCGCCGAGCGGGCGAAGGCCGAAGACGCGGCTGTCGTGCGCATCAGCGTCTATTCCGACCATCTGGCCATCTTCTGGAAGAGCGTACAGGACGCGTTTGAACATGCGGGGATCCCGCTGCTGCGCGGCTACGCCTGCCCGGACGACGCCGCCGGCGCGAGCCTGCTGGCGGATGACCTCTGCCACGGGCTGGCCGGGCGCGGGCGCGTGTACATCTTCATCGACGATTTTCACCTCCTGACCGACGGGCGCATCACGGAGTTTTTATGTGCGCTCGTCAACCGTCTGCCGGAGAACGTGCACCTGATCGTGGCGAGCCGCGACCGCTTCCTCCCCGGCGACGCCGTCATGCGGCTGGGCAGCCGGGTCTACCCGATCGGGGCCGAGCATCTGCGGCTCAACCACACGGAGCTGTCCATCTACGCGCACCGCTGCGGCACGGACCTGACCGACGCGCAGGTCGAAACGCTGCTGCATGCGAGCGAGGGGTGGTTTTCGGCCGTGTACCTGAACCTGCGCACGCTCTCCGAGCACGGCGCGCTGCCGGACCGGCACTCGGACATTTACACCATGTTTTCCGCCGCCATGATCGAGCCGCTCTCGCCCCGGCAGCAGGAGTTTCTGGCCGTCATGGGGCTGGCGGATGAGTTCACCGCGCCGATGGCGCGCTTTGTCACCGGCGACCCGGACACCGATCGCATCCTGACCATGCTCACGGAGCAGAACGCCTTCGTCACCCGCCTGCCGGACGGCGTGAGCTACCGCTTCCACCACATGATGAAAACCTGCGCCGAGCAGGCGTTCTCCGCGCTGCCGGAACAGACGCGCCGCACATATCACGGCCGCTACGGCGCGTGGTATTCCGCGCACGGGCAGTATCTGCACGCGCTGGCCGCCTACCGGAAGGGCGAGGACTATGACGCGGTGCTGCAGGTGATCCAGGACGATGCGGGCATCCTGCTCGCGGCGCTCAGCCCCGAGGAGGTGCTGGCGTTTCTGAACGCGTGCCCGCGCGATACGCTTCAGGCGCACCCGCTGACGCTGCTTGTGCTGATGCGGCGGATGTTCACGTGGCAGCAGATCCCGAAAATGCTGGAGCTGCGCGCGCTGCTGCTCGCCGGGATCGAGGCGCACCCCGAGCTGCCGGACGCCGAGCGGGACAATCTGCTCGGCGAGTGCGACCTCATCATGAGCTTTCTGCAGTATAACGACATCGCGGCCATGAGCCGCCTGCACCGCAGCGCGGCCGCACGCATGACCCGCCCTGCCATCAGCATCCGCAACGAGGGGAGCTGGACGTTCGGCTCGCCGTCGGTGCTGATGATGTTCCACCGCGCGCCGGGGCAGCTGGACGCGGAGCTGGACGCCATGAACGCCTGCATGCCGCACTACTACCGGCTCACAAACGGACACGGGCAGGGCGCGGAACGGATCATGGACGCCGAAGCCGCCCTGCTGCGCGGCCGCTTTGCCGACGCGGCCATCTTCCTCGAGCGCGCCCGCGCCGCCATCGCCGGAAACGGGCAGGAGAACATGGCGCTCTGCTGCGATTTTCTCGAACGGCGGCTCGCGCTGTGCGCGGACACCGCCTCGCCCGAACCACCGGCGCAGAAACGCGCCGCCCTGCTCGCGCAGCACGACACGATGTGGCTGCGCATCTTCGACAGCGCCTGCGCCTACTGCGCCGCGCTGACGGGGCAGGTCGGGCAGGTCCCCGCGCTGTTCCGGGAGCATGCACTGCACACGGTGCACTTTCTCGCGCCGTGCCGCCCCATGATGGAGATGATCGAAAATCAGGTCTATCTCGCCGAGGGTGCCTACGCCCGGGTGATCGGGCGCAGCGAGGGGCTGCTGGCGCAGTGCGCGCAGCAGCACTATGCGCTCGTCGCGCTGCACGTGCGCATCCAGACGGCCGCTGCCTACGCCGCGCTCGGCAAGCGGCCGGAGGCGCGCAGCCTCCTCGGTCAGGCGCTGCGCGAGGCAGAGCCCGACGGTCTGCTGCTGCCGTTTGCGGAAAACGGCCGCGGCCTGCGCCCCCTGCTGGCCGGCGGCGCGTGGGAGGCGGGCCTGGGCGATTTCCCGCAGCGGGCAGCGC
>OLFV01000860.1_pt1 | contig 33056 bp, 26 predicted proteins | sample 1605551 | NCBI WGS metagenome assembly OLFV01 (sample SAMEA3888922, study PRJEB22519) | human gut metagenome | biome: human gut; feature: human-associated habitat; material: faeces | place: Denmark | collected 2011 | reverse complement strand
CTTTTATCCACTCTGAAGCCTGCCGACTTCTTATCCGCAGTAAGACCTGACACGTACTTGCCGTCAGCGGTCCTAACGTTGATGTCAATGATATCGTCATTATTCACGCCCACGATACGCAGCACAGCTACCTTCGCCTTCATCGTTACGGTCAAGCCATCAGAGCCGGTTGTAGCCGACGCAGTCGCGCCAGCCAATGCGTACATGTTGGCAACATCATCGAATTTGCCCGACTGATTTCTCAAGTCGATCTCCTCACGGGGGAAGAAGGCACACCAATTGGCAGCCTCTGCAGTCTGCTTGGCATCGGTGCTTTCGAACACGGTACCTTTATTAGTGAAGGTGTAGTAGCCGTCCACCTTATCATTACCTACCTTCACCTTGTCATCCTTAGCAAAGGCGAACTTCCATTTGCCCTCGGTGTCGGTGATTGTGGCACGGGTGTCGGTGTCCTCAACATTAGCCTTGAGCACCATTCCACGCTTTACGACTGGCTCCGTGGTGTCGTCGCTGCTGCACGCAGCAAGCACCATTGTAGCCAGCATAAATACTGAATACAATATCTTCTTCATGTTGATTGATTGTTTTTCTGTGTTGATACAAATAAAAGTATTACTCCTCCCAAACGTCGTCGCCGTCACCGCTTGTCAGCTCCTCGCTCTCTCTGTCTAAGCTGAAGCCCGACTTTTCGCTCGGTACTTTGTGTTCGCCACTGCCTGCAAGTATGGCTGTGGTCTCTACCTCGTAGATAGTGATACGAGGCTGCTCATAGATACCTTTCTTCATAATCTCTTTTTTTAAATCCCAGTAATTTTATTATGCAGTTTATACTAAAAAATAAGAAGTTATCCAACGTATGCCGTAATGTCCTACGGCTCTATGTAATTGTGTAACAGTCAGCAAAGATAGTGCAAACCGAACGCAATGAAGCTTGCTTCAATTGCTGAGGTGAAGCCTATCTTCTGCAAAGTTAAATATAAAAATTGAAATAATAACAAATTCTCTATCAAAATGTTACTTTTTATACATTAATTGACATAAATATAGTATCTTTGCACATCTATATACACATTTTTTCAAGTGAAATATCTTAACCGCATACTTATGCTCCTGCGTCCGAAACACATCATGCTCAGTGCGTTGCAACGCTTTTGGCTCGGTGCTTGCGCCGTGCTGTGCGTGTGGCTGCTCGCCGCCTGTTCGTTGGAGCCTGCCGACGACACGCCCACTGACAGCAAACCCACCGCCAACGCCGACCGCCTGCTGATACTCTGCGAGGGTCTGTGGGGCATGAACAACGCATCGCTCTCGCTGCTCGACCACGGCGTGCTCACCAACCACTGGTTCCGGCAGCAGAACCCGGGCGAGCGACTCGGCGACACGGCTAACGACATACTACAGGTGAACGACACGCTGATAGCCATCTCCGTAAACTGGTCGAACATAGTGCAGTACATCCGACCCGACGGCACCGCTATCGCTGCCACGGAGAACATACCCAACAACCGACGCATGGCTACCGACAACCGTGGCTACCTCTACGTCACGTCGTACGCCGACCACGGATATGTGGCGAAGATAGACCTCACGACGAAGCTCGTGGTCGACACCTGCCACGTGGGCTACGAGCCGGAGGGCATCGCCTACTACGACGGCAGACTCTACGTAGCCAACACGGGCGGCTACTCCACGCAGACGCAGGACCACGGCTACGAGCAGACCGTATCGGTGGTCGACGCGCAGACCATGCGCGAGCTGCGACGCATCGACACGGGCTGCAAGAACCTGTACGGCAAGGTGGCGCAGTGGCGCGAGTGGCTCTGCATCAATGCTGCCGGCGACATGTACTACACGCCGCCACACACCGTGGTGCTGAACATGGCATCGGAGGAGTTCCGCGTCTTCGACTTCCCGTCGACGTACTGCTGCGCTGCGCAGGGCAGGTTCTACTGTCTCGGCTCTGCATTCTCGCACCTCACGGGCGAGTACACCTTCTCCACGCACACCATCGCTCTGCCGTCGCTCTCTGCCTCTGAGGGTCTCGACGGCTACGCTGCTGCCGACTCCGTGATAGCTGCCATGCAGTCGCCCTACGCGTTGTACATATCGCCCCGCTCCGCCCACATGTACGCATCGGATGCCCGCGCCTACGCCACCAACGGCTATGTCTACGAGTTCAGCCCCACCGGCACACTGCTCAACCGCTACCTGCTGCGCGGCGTGAACCCCTCTACCTTCGTAGCCCTATAGGGGGTGCACATAGGGGGTGCACTTGTCTCAAGTGCACCAACCGAGCAGAAGTGCACTGTTTACTTGGTTGGTGCAGCAGAGACTGCTGCACCCCCTGAAGAAGGCACCAACAGAGCAATGCCCCACGCAACCAAAACAATCCTCCCACAGATTGCACAGATTTACACAGATCCACTGGGGCGTGGGAAGTCCCACAGAACACACAGAATTCACAGAACTCCAAAAACACAACATCTGTGAGAATCTGTGAATTCTGTGGGAGAACATCTCTGCCAGTCTATTCTGTAGGAGGGTAGACCCCACGCAACCGAAATAATCCTCCCACAGATTGCGGAATTTACACAGATTCACTGGGGGCGTAGGAGGTCCCACAGAACACACAGAATTCACAGAACTCCAAACACGCACCATCTGTGAGAATCTGTGAAATCTGTGGGAGAACATCTCTGCCAGTCTGTTCTGTAGGAGGGTAGACCCCACGCAACCAAAACAATCCTCCCACAGATTGCACAGATTTACACAGATTCACTGGGGGCGTAGGAAGTCCCACAGAACACACAGAATTCACAGAACTCCAAAAACACAACATCTGTGAGAATCTGTGAAATCTGTGGGAGGACATCTCTGCCAGTCCGTTCTGTGAATTCTGTGAATTCTGTGGGAGAACATCTCTGCCAGTCTGTTCTGTGAATTCCGTGAATTCTGTGGGAGAACATCTCTGCCAGTCTATTCTGTGAATTCCGTGAATTCTGTGGGAGAACATCTCTGCCAGTCCGTTCTGTGAATTCCGTGAATTCTGTGGGAGACCCCACGCAACCAAAACAATCCTCCCACAGATTGCACGGATTTACACAGATTCACTGGGGCGTGGGAAGTCCCACAGAACACACAGAATTCACAGAACTCTAAACACACACCATCTGTGAGAATCTGTGAAATCTGTGGGAGGACATCCTCTGCAAGTCTGTTCTGTGAATTCTGTGAATTCTGTGGGAGAACATCTCTGCCAGTCTGTTCTGTGAATTCCGTGAATTCTGTGGGAGAACACCCTCTGCCAGTCTGTTCTGTGAATTCCGTGAATTCTGTGGGAGAACATCTGCCAGAACAAGAAATGCACCGTTTACTTGGTTGGTGCACTTGAGACAAGTGCACCCCCTGAAAGAACAAGAATATGAAAGCAACAATGATACTCCTCGCCGCGCCCTTGCTGGCAGCGGCACAGACAACACAACACGTGAAAGTGCTCGAATACTGCCCTGCACCAGGTCAGTTCGTGGGCAAGCTGCCCGCCATCGACGCCACGATGAGCGAAGCCGACCGACTGCAGGCGTGCGAAGCACAACTCGCTGACCAGCTGCCCGTATCGCTCGGAGCCTTCGGCGGCTACATCACCTTCGGCTTCACAGAGCCGATAGCCAACACACGCGGCTCCGACCTGCGCATCCTCGGCAACGCCTACTACGCTGCTGCCGACCCCGTGTACGGCGCAGCCACCATCGGCGGATCGATAGAGCCGGGCATCGTGTACGCCGGCGTGGGCACATCGCCCGAGACAGCCGAGTGGTACGAGCTGGCAGGCTCGGAGTACTACACCACCGCCATGCCAAACGTCACTATCACCTACCAGCGACCCGATGCCGAGCAGGGCGAACACACGCAGCCCTACTCCGTGTACGACCGCTACATACCGTTCCGCGCCGAGTGGACCGACCGCAACGGTGCTGAGCGCGACACCGTGGGCTACATGATGAAGAACTCGTTCCACAACCAGTCGTACTACCCCACGTGGATAGATGCCGACAGGCTGACGTTCCGCGGCTCGCGACTGCCCGACAACACCATCAACCGCGGCGGCGACGGAACGGACAGCGACAATCCGCAGAACTGGATCAGCTACCGCTACGCTGCCGATGCGTATGGCTACGCCGATGCGGCACCAACGGACGACAAGATGTACAACACGTTCGACCTCGACTGGGCGGTAGACGGCAACGGCAATCCGGTGAAGCTGACACACGCCGACTTCATACGTGTGCAGACCGGCGTGCTGCAGATGTGCGGATGGATTGGCGAGCAGTCGACAGAGGTGTGCTCGATAGAGAACCTCCACCTGCGCGAGGGCTACGACGACAACCCCATCGTCATCACACCACGACAACGCCCTACTGCCATCAACCACACAACCGCAGACGGCAACCGCCACGAGGTGGCACGCTACACCGCCGACGGACAACGCATCTCGACACCAAAGAAGGGCGTGAACATCGTGCGCTACTCGGACGGAACAGTCAAAAAAGTAGTAATGTAGGGGGTGCACTTGTCTCAAGTGCACCAACAGAATAGATAGCACCGTTTGCTTGGTTGGTGCAGCAGAGACTGCTGCACCCCCTGAGAAATGCACCGTTTGCTTAGTTGGTGCACTTGAGACAAGTGCACCCCCTGGAGATATGCACTGTATATCAAATTTTTAAGACGCAAACACACATATATATAAAGTAAAAGTCGTAACTTTGCATAAAAACAGTATAAAAACAATGGAATATAACTTCAGAGAAATAGAAAAGAGATGGCAGAGCCAGTGGGTGAAGGACAAGACTTACCACACCACCGAGGACTCTGCAAAGGAGAAGTTCTACGTACTAAACATGTTCCCCTACCCGTCGGGAGCCGGTCTGCACGTAGGCCATCCGCTTGGCTATATCGCATCGGACATCTACGCACGCTACAAGCGTTTGAAGGGCTTCAACGTGCTCAACCCTATGGGCTACGACGCATACGGACTGCCGGCTGAGCAGTATGCTATACAGACCGGTCAGCACCCTGAGGTGACTACCGTGGCTAACATCGCACGCTATCGTCAGCAGCTCGACAACATCGGCTTCTCGTTCGACTGGGACCGCGAGATACGCACCTGCGACCCGAAGTACTACCACTGGACTCAGTGGGCGTTCGAGAAGATGTTCGGCTCGTTCTTCTGCAACTCTTGCCAGAAGGCACAGCCGATAGAGAAGCTCGTGGAGCACTTCAACGAGAAGGGCACCGAGGGGCTGAACGTTGCCGAGAGCGAACATCTGGAGTTCACAGCCGAAGAGTGGCGTGCCATGAGCGACGTGGAGAAGCAGAAGACACTCATGAACTACCGCATAGCTTACCTCGGCGAGACGATGGTGAACTGGTGCGCCGGCTTAGGCACCGTGCTTGCCAACGACGAGGTGGTGAACGGCGTGAGCGAGCGCGGCGGCTTCCCCGTCGTGCAGAAGAAGATGCAGCAGTGGTGTCTGCGCACATCGGCTTACTCGCAGCGTCTGCTCGACGGTCTTGACACCGTCGACTGGAGCGACTCTATCAAGGAGACGCAGAAGAACTGGATAGGCAGAAGTGAGGGCACGGAGATGCAGTTCAAGGTGGCTGGTCAGGACTTCGACTTCACTATCTTCACCACTCGCGCCGACACTATCTTCGGCGTTACGTTCATGGTGCTGGCGCCGGAGAGCGAACTCGTGGCGCAGCTCACCACCGCAGAGCATAAGGCTGAGGTGGACGAGTACTTAGCGTACGTGAAGAAGCGCACAGAGCTCGACCGCATGGCAAACCGCAACGTGACAGGCGTGTTCAGCGGCTCGTATGCCGTGAACCCGTTCACCGGCGAGAACATTCCAATCTGGATCTCAGAATACGTGCTTGCAGGCTACGGCACGGGAGCCATCATGGCTGTTCCGGCACACGACTCGCGCGACTATGCCTTCGCCAAGCACTTCAACCTGCCTATCACGCCGCTCATCGAGGGTGCTGACGTGTCGGAGGAGAGCTTCGACGCCAAGGAGGGCATCGTCTGCAACTCGCCTGCCGCTAGCAAGGAGACACTTGACGGCTTCTCGCTCAACGGACTGAGCGTGAAGGAGGCTATCGCAAAGACAAAGCAGTTCGTGACGGAGAAGGGCATGGGCCGCGTGAAGGTGAACTACCGCCTGCGCGACGCTATCTTCTCGCGCCAACGCTACTGGGGCGAGCCGTTCCCGGTTTACTACAAGGACGGTATGCCGCAGATGGTGCCGGAGGACTGCCTGCCGCTGCTGCTGCCCGAGATTGAGACATACAAGCCTACAGAGACCGGCGAGCCGCCATTGGGACGCGCCAAGATGTGGGCGTGGAACGTGGAGAAACGCCAGGTAGTAGACAAGGCACTCGTGGACAACAAGACCGTCTTCCCACTCGAACTGAACACTATGCCGGGCTTCGCAGGCTCGTCGGCTTACTATCTGCGCTATATGGATCCGCACAACGACACATGCCTCGTGGGCAAGGATGCCGACAACTACTGGCAGAACGTAGACCTCTACGTAGGAGGTTGCGAGCACGCTACGGGCCACCTCATCTACTCGCGCTTCTGGAACAAGTTCCTCTTCGACCTCGGCGTGTCGTGCAAGGAGGAACCGTATCAGAAACTCGTCAACCAGGGCATGATTCAGGGTCGCTCCAACTTCGTGTACCGCGTAAACTCTGACGACCACTCTAAAACCCCCGTCTTCGTATCGTACAACCTGCGCAAGGACTACGACGTGACACCGATACACGTAGACGTGAACATCGTGAGCGCCGACGTGCTCGACATCGAGGCGTTCAAGGCATGGCGACCGGAGTATGCCAACGCCGAGTTCGTGCTCGAGGACGGCAAGTACATCTGCGGCTGGGCTGTAGAGAAGATGTCGAAGTCGATGTTCAACGTTGTCAACCCCGACATGATCGTGGAGAAGTACGGCGCCGACACGCTGCGTCTGTACGAGATGTTCCTCGGTCCGGTGGAGGCAAGTAAGCCTTGGGACACCAACGGCATCGACGGCTGCTTCCGCTTCCTCAAGAAGTTCTGGGCACTGTTCTACGAGAACCGCACCGACGAGTTCCTGCCGACAGACGCAGAGCCGACAGCCGACAACCTCAAGAGCCTGCACAAGCTCATCAAGAAGGTGACAGAGGACATCGAACACTTCTCGTACAACACCTCTATCTCGGCATTTATGATTGCCGTGGGCGAGCTGGCACAGCAGAAGTGCCGCTCAAAGCAGGTGCTCGAGCAGCTCGTGGTGCTCATCGCGCCGTTCGCTCCGCACATAGCCGAGGAGCTGTGGCACGCCTTAGGCAACACTACAACCGTATGCGACGCAGCATGGCCTGTGTTCAACCCGCAGTATCTCGTGGAGAGCGAGGTGCAGCTCACAGTGTCGTTCAACGGCAAGGCACGCTTCCAGAAGAAGTTCGCAGCCGATGCCACCAACGATGAAATTCAGGCAGCAGTGCTCGCCGACGAGCAGAGCGCGAAATACCTCGACGGAAAGACAGTCGTTAAGGTGATTGTCGTACCTAAGAAGATCGTGAATGTCGTTATAAAGTAATACGGACGACTCCTTTTTCTTATATACATTAAAATAATAATGTAATAACTGTAACTCCTATGATGATCGACCGCAAAATTATCTGGCAAGAAGCGAAGGACTATTTTAACATCACTCTCGGGTTAATGTTGTACACCTTCGGGTTCACCGTATTCCTGCTGCCTTACGAAATCGTAACCGGAGGCATCGCAGGTATCGGAGCCATCGTATTCTATGCCACAAAATTTCCAGTTCAATGGACATTTTTCATAATTAATGCTGTGCTCATCGTGGCAGCACTGAAGGAGCTTGGAATAAAATTCCTTGCCAAAACCATCTATGCCACGATAGTCATAACCGTGATGCTCGACCTGGCGCAGAAGATAGTGGAGATGCCCGACGGCACCTTCTACAAGCTTATGGGCGAGGGTAACGACTTCATGTCGCTCATCATAGGATGTATGCTCACCGGCACGTCACTGGCAATAGTGTTCTTGAACAACGGCAGCACGGGTGGAACAGACATCATCGCTGCCGTAGTGAACAAACACTATAATGTATCGCTCGGCAAGGGTCTTATCATGGTCGACCTCGTCATCATCGGTAGTTGTCTCGCCATCGACTCTTTCGGTCCGTTCCCACAACGCTGCCAGATGGTAGTGTTCGGTCTGTGTACGATGGTCATCGAATGTACCATGCTCGACTACGTGATGAGCGTCCAACGCCAATCGGTGCAGTTCTTCATATTCTCACACAAGTACAACGAGATAGCCAGTGCCATAACGAAGAAGACCGACCACACACTGACCATTCTCGACGGTCACGGCTGGTACACGGGTAAGGAGATGAAGGTGATCTGTCTGCTCGCCAAGAAGAGCGAGTCGGTACTCATCTTCCGCCTCATCAAGATGATTGACCCGCGCGCCTTCGTGTCGCAGAGCAGCGTTATCGGCGTGTACGGCGAGGGATTCGACCAGATAAAGGTTAAGGTAAAGAAAGAAAAGGCAAAAGAACATGAACAAATCACAACAAGCCCCGAAGAATAAGGCTATCGTCTTCGCCACCAACAACAAGCACAAGCTCTCGGAGATACGCGCCATCCTCGGTGACCGCTTCGAGGTGCTCTCGCTCGAAGACATCAACTGCCACGCCGACATACCCGAGACAGCCAACACGCTTGAGGGTAATGCCATACAGAAGGCACGCTACGTAGTGGACAACTACGGTTACGACTGCTTCGCCGATGACACCGGACTCGAAGTGCCGGAGCTTGGAGGCGAGCCGGGTGTGCGCTCCGCACGCTACGCTGAGGGCACCGACCACAACTCGGAAGCCAACATGCAGAAGCTGCTTGCACGCTTGGGCGACAGCAACGACCGCCGTGCGCAGTTCCGCACCGTCATCGCTCTCGCACGCCGCAACGACGTAGCCGACTACACGCTCTTCGAGGGCATCGTGCACGGCACCATATCGCGCGAGAAGCAGGGCACAGAGGGCTTCGGCTACGACCCCATCTTCGTGCCGGAGGGCTACAACGAGTCGTTCGCACAGCTCGGCATGGACATCAAGAACGGCATATCGCACCGCGCACGCGCCGTTGCAAAACTCGCAGAATACCTCAAGTAAACAGTTTATCAGAACAAGAAGTATTTAAGGGGATACCTTTTGCTTGGTTGGTACACTTTACTTTGCATGCTTTTACTTGGTTGGTGCACTTCTTGCTCTGGCAAGCGGCAAAGCAGAGCGGAGACAAGTGCACCCCCTAAAGATAGCTAAAACAAAAACGGAGGCTCTTTCGAGTCTCCGTTTTTGTTATCATAGGCGGATTCGAACCACCACAATTTTTCCTTTATCGGGATTGCGCAAAAAAAAGGAGACCCTAAAAGAGCCTCCGTTTAAGTTGTCCTAGGCGGATTCGAACCACCACAAACAGAACCAAAACCTGTTGTGCTACCATTACACCATAGGACAATGCGACTGCAAAGATACGCATTTTTGTAAAAACAGCCAAACGAATTGGCTGTTTTTTTATTATATACGACTCAACACAGTTACTTCACTGTGATGAGGTAATAGTTCTTCTTGCCACGCTGCACGAGCAGATACTTGCCGTCGATGAGGTCGTCAGCAGTAACCACCTGGTCGAATGCGCCGAGCTTCTCCTTGTTGAGCGATACGCCGCCACCCTGCACGAGCTTGCGCATCTCGCCCTTAGAGTTGAAGATCTTCACGTCGTCGCGTGTGAAGATGTCTACAGCCGGCTGTCCAAGCTGATCCTTCGGCAGCTGGAAGTGGGGCACGCCTTCGAAGATAGAGAGCAGTGTAGCCTCATCGAACTTCTGGAGAGTCTCCTTTGTGCCCTTGCCGAAGAGGATGTTAGAAGCCTCCTGAGCGGTCTCGAGGTCCTCACGTGAGTGAACCATTGTTGTCACCTCCTCAGCCAGACGCTTCTGCAGTACGCGGCGACCCGGATCCTCATTGTGCTCGGCTACGAGCGCGTCGATGGTCTCCTTGTCGAGGTCGGTGAATATCTTGATGTACTTCTCAGCCTCTGCGTCGCTGACGTTGAGCCAGAACTGGTAGAAAGCATACGGAGTGGTGCGAGCTGGGTCGAGCCAGATATTTCCGCTCTCGGTCTTGCCGAACTTCTTGCCGTCGCTCTTGGTGATGAGTGGGCAGGTGAGGCAGTAGCATTCTGCGTCGTTGCCGAGTGTGCGGTGGATAAGCTCTGTACCGGTGGTCATGTTGCCCCACTGGTCGTTGCCACCGAGCTGCAGGCGTACGCCGTACTTCTGATACTGGTAGAGGAAGTCGTAGCCCTGGAGCAGCTGGTATGTGAACTCTGTGAACGAAAGACCGTCGCGAGCCTCGCCGTTGAGACGCTTCTGCACGCTGTCCTTAGCCATCATGTAGTTGACGGTGATGTGCTTGCCCACCTCGCGAGCGAAGTCGAGGAAGGTGAAGTCCTTCATCCAGTCGTAGTTGTTGACGAGCTCAGCCTTGTTAGGCTCTGTGCCGTCGAAGTCGAGGAACTTAGACACCTGCTTCTTGATAGCCTCCTGGTTGTGGTAGAGGGTAGCAGCGTCGAGCAGGTTGCGCTCCTGGCTCTTGCCAGAGGGGTCGCCAATCATACCGGTAGCACCGCCCACGAGCAGGTAGGGCTTGTGACCGCAACGCTGCAGGTGGCGCAGCATCATGATACCACAGAGGTGACCGATGTGGAGAGAGTCGGCTGTAGGGTCGGTGCCCAGATACGCAGACACCATGTTGGCATTGAGATACTCCTCAGTGCCGGGCATAATCTGCGCGAGCATACCGCGCCAGCGCAGTTCTTCAACGAAATTCTTTGTCATTATTATTGTTGTTTTTTTGATGATTGCTATTTTAGGGTGGCGTTTAAGCCGCCTTTAGGATGGCGTTTAAGCCGAACTAAGCCTCTTTAAGCCTTTCTAAGCCTTGGGAAGGACTTGTTACTAAGCCTTTCTAAGTCTTGGAGGACTATTCTTAAGCCCTTCTAAGCCGCTAACTAAGCCCTCCCCGACGGGGAGGGTTGGGAGGGGCTTGTTAGGGTACGGGGTCGTAGCCTGAGCCTCCCCACGGGTTGCAGCGGAGGATGCGCCAGACGGCGAGTGCCATGCCTTTGAAGAAGCCATGCTTCTGCAGTGCCTGACGGGCGTACTCGGAGCAGGTGGGTGTGAAGCGGCACGAAGGGGGCGTGTATGGCGTGATACACACCTGATAGAACCGTATGGGCAGGATGGCAAGCCACACTAAAGCGCGTGAGACGTAGTGGGCGCAGCGTGAGATAAAGCGGGGAAGTTTCATTGTATCTACAACTTATCAGCGTTGTCGTTATGATTTTCTGCCCTATCGGCTGCTGCCTCCTTGCCAATCTTCTCTGCTATACGCTGCAGCAGATTTGCTATCTTGCGCTCCACTTCCTCGTAGCTGCGCAGGTTGCCGTCGGTCCATATAAAGCATAGCGATAGTGCCTTGCGTTGCTCTTCGGCTTCGAGGGTGTCTATTAACACCTGCTTGTTGCGACGGTAGGCTTCGCGTACGAGACGCTTCACGTGGTTGCGCTTCACGGCGCGCTTGAAGTAGCGTTTGGGCACGCTCACCATCATCTTTGCGAGCGGTTCGTGTGCGTCGGCATCCTCTGTCATAAACACCACACGCAGCGGGAAGGCAGACATCGACTTGGCTCCTCCTCCTTTGAAGAGGCGGTCGATGAGCTTCTTGCTGTTTATGCGCTCACTCTTTGAGAGCTGTTGTGATGACATAGGATTTCCTATTTATTATTCTCAAGATAGTAGCGGAGTGCGCTTGTCATTGACGGGTGTTCCTTTGTAGGAGCCTCGAGGTCGAGTCGGTAGCCTGCGTCGGTCACAGCCTTTGCTGTGGCAGGTCCGAAGGTGGCGATGCGCACATCGTTCTGCTCGAAGCTTGGGAAGTTCTTCGTGAACGACTTGATGCCCGACGGACTGAAAAAGACGAGCATGTTGCAGTCGAACTGAGCTGCCTCCTCTTCGGTGAAGTCGTTGCTCACGGTGCGATACATTACGCACTCGGTGTGTATTAGCTTCTTCGAGTCGAGCAGTTCTTTAACGTCGCCGTTGTGTACGCTGCTCAGTGGCACAAGATACTTCTCGTTCTTGTGCTTCACCATTGTGGGGATGAGCGAGTCGAGCTTGCCGGTATTGCCGAAGAACACCTTGCGTTTGCGATACTGCACATACTTCTGTATGTAGAGCGCGATTGTCTCCGTAACACAGAAGTACTTCATATCCTCGGGGATGTTGATGCGCATCTCCTTAGCGAGTGTGAAGTAGTTGTCGATAGCGTGACGCGATGTGAACACTACGGCTGTGAAGTCGAGAAGACCGATCTTCTGCTGTCTGAATTCTTTGGGGCTGAGTCCTTCTACTTTGATGAATGGGCGAAAGACGAGTTCTACGCCGAAGTCCTTTGCGATGTCGAAATATGGCGACTTCTCGCTTGATGGTTCAGGCTGTGATATCAGAATCTTCTTTATCTTTTTCATATTGAAGCTTTATATGTATATTCTTTATTCAGAGGGGGCGTCGCTATTGTCTTAGAAATTCACTTTCAAGCAGTTGACTATCGTTGTCAGTGTACCTAAGAGAACTGCAAGAGGTGTCAGTTCAAGCGTGCAAAAGTACAAAAAATTTTGCAGAAAACCGCCCCTATGTCTAAAAAAGATGATGTAAGACTTGTAAAGGGAAAGCAACTTGAAGAGCGTTATCACGAGGAATGTGCACACGAGTGTTGTGCGCACTGGCATCTTGAAGTAGGCATTGAGCATTACGACGGGGAAGAGGCACACACCTTCCATAGCGAGGAAGAAGAGGTACGACTTCATCCAGAACTCGTTGTTGCGCTTGTCGAAGAACACCCATCCCACGAGCCAGTAGAGCATTGTCTTGACGAGCATATAGCCAAGCATTGTGAGCGAGAATATGCCTATCACCTGATACTGATCGACGAGGAACGTGTCGGCAACATAAAGTTGCGTATAGAAGAAGTAGATCAATCCTAACAACAAGCAACTCTGCAACACGAGGAAGAACTGGAAGCGCAACTCCTCGGAGGTCTCCGTCACGGTGGTCATATTCTCGCTCACTGGCGGGCGGAAGAACTCCTTCGCCTGGCGCAGTATGAAGCGTCGCGACTTGGTATAGGCTATCAGTGCGATGCAGAAGCAGAATAATAGCAGAAGCGTGATGAGGTTGTCGCGTGCGATGCTGTAGGGCACAGGGTCGCCTGCCACACCGGTGCGCCCGCCGAAGAGATCGGGGTTGAAGTAGGGTTTGCCGGTGAAGTACGACTCGCGATAGTACTGTGGTAGGTTGATATCGCGCCAAGAGTGTCCGCGTGTGTGTCCGGGCAGATGCAGCGTGTCGGGCTGCTGACTCCATGTTATCTCCGAAGGGCGTATGTGTGCCTGGATAGCGGAGTCCTGCTGGGCAGGCGTAGCGTTCTTGGGCAGCCAGCTGAGCACCTCTGCCGGCGTTGGCTGCCAGTGCTTGCGCACGGGCTGAGCGCCGACGGGCAGTCCGTCTGCTCCAAGAACTATCTCCTCTGTGTGTATGGAGTCGGTTGTTATCATGTTTTTTGTTGAGATGTTGTTGTGGTGAGATGGTGAGATTTCTATGGTGAGGTGGTGAGATGGTGAGATGGTGAGATGGTGAGATTTGTCTATACCTATAGAAGGTAATGTCACCATCTCAACACTTCAACACAACACCATATCACCATTCTTTAGATTCCGAACTCCTTGCGGATATCATCTACGCGGTCGAGTTTCTCCCATGTGAAGAGTTCCACCTTCATCACCTTTGTCTCGTGATAGCGCGATGTGAATGTCTTCTCCACCACCTCGCACTTGCGGCCCATGTGTCCGTAGGCAGCTGTCTCGCGATAGATAGGCTGGCGGAGCTTGAGTGTGCGCTCGATGGCTTTCGGGCGAAGGTCGAAGAGTTTCTCTATCTTCTGTGCTATCTCGCCATCGCTCATCTGCACGCGGCTGCGACCGTATGTGTTCACGTAGATGTTCACGGGCTTAGCAACACCGATGGCGTAGCTCACCTGCACGAGCATCTCATCGGCAACACCTGCTGCCACCATGTTCTTGGCGATGTAGCGTGCTGCGTAGGCTGCCGAGCGGTCTACCTTAGATGGGTCCTTGCCAGAGAAGGCTCCACCGCCGTGTGCGCCCTTACCGCCGTATGTGTCGACGATAATCTTGCGACCGGTGAGACCGGTGTCGCCGTGCGGTCCGCCGATTACGAACTTGCCAGTAGGGTTTACGAAGTACTTGATGTCGTCGCCGAAGAGTGCGAGCACCTTCTCGCTGTGTATCTCTGCCTTCACGCGCGGCATGAGTATGTTGAGCACGTCGTCCTTTATCTTTGCAAGCATACGCTCGTCGTCAGAGTCGAACTCGTCGTGCTGTGTAGACACTACGATGGTGTCGATGCGCTGTGGTATGCCTTCCTCTGAATACTCTACGGTTACCTGGCTCTTCGAGTCGGGGCGCAGGTATGTCATCTGCTTGCCCTCCTTGCGTATGTCAGCGAGCACACGCATGATGAGCTGTGCGATAGCGAGCGTTACGGGCATATAGTTCTCGGTCTCGTTAGTGGCGTAGCCGAACATCATGCCCTGGTCGCCAGCACCCTGCTCCTCCTCGTCGGCACGCGACACACCGCGGTTGATATCGTCCGACTGCTCGTGGATGGCTGTGAGCACACCGCATGAGTTGCCGTCGAACTGATAATCCGACTTGTTATAGCCAATCTGGTTGATTGTCTTGCGTGCGATAGTCTGCAGGTCGATGTACACGTTAGAGCGTACCTCACCCATGATTACTACCTGACCGGTCGTCACGAACGACTCGATGGCGCAGTGAGCGCGGTCGTCGTAAGCGAGGAACTGATCTACTAAAGCGTCTGAAATCTGGTCAGCCACCTTGTCTGGATGGCCTTCTGAAACTGATTCTGAAGAAAAAAGATAATTCATTTTTCCAATTTTTAAATTTAAATAAGTGGAAAAACACCAAATTACCGCTGTCTAACCGCCGTTATCCTTTTACGTTTCGCGTTCTTACATTCGCGGTTAGCTTTGCAGTTTTAGCATTTTTTTGTGTGGTTGCAAGCAGCCAAATTCTTCCACAGGGTTATACATGTTTATTTTCGGGTGCAAAGGTACTGCTATTTTTTGAGAGAGCGAAATAAAAACATGTAAAGTATTCAGTTTTTGTCTTTTTTTATTGCCACGCTACGACAACATTGTTGTCCTGCTACGGCAATAAAGTTTCGGTAGCGGGACAACAATGTTGCCGTAGCGTGGCAATATCAGGGGGGTAATCCCTTCTATTATTAAAGTATTCTGCCGCGGATAGAGAACTTCATAACTGGGTAGACTTTAAGCCAGTCCATAACCTTCGCAATGTCGTCCTTTGTTTCTTCGTCAACAGCGTCAGTAACCTGTTTGTTCTCAAGTACGTTGTCGATATCGCCAGCATATACCTTTGGTTTGCCCTGGAACTGAGCGCCCAACTCGAAGCGGAAACCGATACGTCCCTTCGGGATAAGGCGACCAAAACCAAGTCCGAGGTACGGACGAACCTTCTTTACCTTTACACCACCCTTGATATCACCATTATCGTCGAACGGGATGTTGTAATCGCCGATGTTGATACCATAGTCCTTAATTGCAGGACCATATTCTTCAACCTTTCCACTATGACCCTTAATAGATAGCAAATCTTTCCACTATGACCCTTAATAGATAGCAAATCAGAGCCACCGAACGACAGACCTGCCGTAACAAAGAAGTTGCCTCTATTGCCGAAAGGATACACATCGAACTTCAAGTCGGCATAGGTTCTGCCGAACTTAGCGTCAAGGCGCACTTCATCTTCAATAGTCTGCTCGCCAGCATGCGGAATCTCGCCAACGTACTCCACGGCAATATTTTCGTGGAACTTGATGTTCGGGAAGATGTTTAAACCTGCGCGTACCTGCACGTATTGTGTCAATGGTATAGCCACGTCGAAGCCGAGACCTTCCGTACCGTATCCTACACCTACGCCTATGCGATTTGCCAAACCGAATTTATTCTTTTTCTTTGCTGGCTCTTCCTGTGCCGAAATAGTGGTCACAGCAAACAAAGCAAGAATACCTAATGCTAATGTTTTTAGAGATAAGTTCTTCATACACTTGTTAGTTTTTTGTTTATATGTTGCAAATGTAGTAAAATATTTCACATGAAACAACTTTTATATAACTTTTTTTAAACATTATGACCAATTTTCTTGTTTTTGTTAAATATCTTACATATATCGTATCTGCTGAATTGTGTATTCTTTAAAATAGTTGTAACTTCGCATTACGATAACAACATGCTTAACAATTCAATAGGTACACACATTATTTATATATGAAATCAGACAAGAAGAAAGATGCATTACTCTCGATGATACGCCTGGGTAAGCCTATGACACTCGGCGAGCAGGCTCGATTGGTAATGTTTCTCGCCACGCCGGCTATACTTGCGCAACTCACAACGACGATGATGCAATATATTGACGCATCGATGGTAGGCAGTATGGGTGCGGAGGCATCGGCTTCTATCGGACTAATGGAGACCACTATGTGGCTGCTGGGCAGTATCTGCTCGGCTACGGCAGCCGGCTTCTACGTGCAGGTGAGCCATCAGTTGGGCTCCAACGACCCTGCACGTGCTCGCAGCACGCTGCGTCAGGGCATCATGTCGGTGCTCGTGGTGAGCGCGTTGCTCGGATTAGTGTCGTTGGCGGTGAGTCCGTTTCTGCCTACATGGCTCGGTGGCAACAGCCATATAACCCCCACCGCCTCAGCCTACTTCGCCATCGTGGCTACGGCTCTGCCCATTTTCCAGTTCTCAATATTCGGAGCCGGAATGCTCCGTAGTTCGGGCAATATGGTCGTGCCGAGCGTGATGAGCGTGGTGATGATGTCGCTCGACGTGGTGTTCAACTTCTTCCTCATCTTCCCCACCCGACCCGTGGAGTTGTTCGGCACACAGATAATGATGCCCGGCATGGGCATGGGCGTAATGGGCGCGGCGATAGGCACGGTGTCGGCTGAGTTGGTGGCAGCCTCCATAACGATGTACATTCTATGTTTCCGCTCCAAAGAGCTGTCGCTACGCATCGACACGGGACGCTTTCTGCCTACATGGGGCGTAGTGAAGCGCGCGCTGCACATCAGTCTGCCGATGGGTTTGCAGCAGACCATCATGTGCTCGGCTTACGTGATGACGACCATTATCATTGCGCCGCTGGGCACCTTCGCCATAGCTGCCAACTCGTTCGGCATAATCATCGAAAGTCTCTGCTACATGCCGGGCTACGGCATCGCCGACGCTGCAACGACACTCGTCGGACAGAGCATGGGTGCCGGCAGGCACGAACTGATGAAGCGCTTCGCATGGTTGTCTGTAGGCTTGGGCGTGACGGTAATGGCTGTAATGGGTGTGGTGATGTACGTCGGAGCACCAACGGCAATGGCGATGATGACACCTGCCGAGGAGGTGCGCCGTCTGGGCGTGGAGGTGCTGCGCATAGAAGCGTTCGCAGAGCCGATGTTCGCCGCTGCAATAGTGAGCTACGGCGTGTTCGTGGGCGCAGCGAAGACGCTCGTGCCGAGCATAATGAACCTCATCTCTATATGGGGCGTGCGCATATCGCTCGCTGCAATGCTTGCACCATCGATGGGACTGCGCGGTGTGTGGATAGCCATGTGCATCGAACTCTGCTTCAGAGGCTTAATCTTCTTGGTAAAACTCAAATTCTGGAACATTCAAACTTCATGTAAACATTATGGAAAAGATCAGTAACAAGGTTTTCGGCGGAGAGCGTCCGCTCTTCGAGATACACAACGTTGAGCTCGACCACGTGCGTATCACCTTCGGCGAATCGGGCGTAAAAGAGTGCAGTAACATAGTATGCCGCAACTGCTACTTCGAGGGCAAATACCCGCTGTGGCACGTAAAGGGGTCGGACATACGCAACTGCTATTTCGCTCCAGGCTCGCGCTCGGCAATATGGTACTCTGACGATATGCACATGGAGGACTGCGTGATAAACGGTCCGAAGTTCTTCCGCGAGATGAAAAATCTGTCGCTTAAGAACGTAACCGTGAACGATGCCGACGAAACGTTCTGGGGCATCGACAGACTGAAGTTGGAGAACGTGGTGCTGCACGAAGGCACATACCCATTCATGCACTGTCGCAACGTGAAAGTGGACGGACTGGTATCGGACGCGAAGTATGTATTCCAGTACTCGCGCGACATAGAGATTCGCAATGCGAAGATAGACACAAAAGACTCGTTCTGGGAGGTAGACAACGTGACGGTGTACGACTCGGAGCTGAACGGAGAGTTCCTCGGATGGCACTCGCGCGGACTGCGTCTCGTCAACTGCCATATATCTGGCGAGCAACCGCTCTGCTACGCCAAGGACCTCGTGCTCGAGAACTGCACGTTCGACGCCGAATGCGACCGCGCGTTCGAGTATTCTACCGTGCAGGCTGACATACGCGGACACATCAAGAGCGTGAAGAACCCTGCGTCCGGACGCATCGTGGCTGACAGCATAGGCGAGATTATACTCGACGAGAACATCAAAAAGCCGGCTGACTGCGAGATTCTGACGCGTGCATAAGCATACATAAAAAGGACGTAAGCTATGGAATACGACTTTTCAAGACCAACTGAGCGACGCGGCACCGACTCTTACAAATGGGATTCGGCACCAGAGGCTGACATCATTCCGCTGTGGGTGGCGGATATGGACTTCGAGACCTTCCCCGGCATCACCGAAGCCTTGCAGCGACGCGTGGCGCACGGCATATTCGGCTACACACGTGTGCCTGAGGCGTACTACGAAGCAGTGTGCAACTGGTTCGGTAAGCGTCACGGATGGCACATCAACCGCGAGGATATCATCTACACGTCGGGCGTGGTGCCGGCGGTGTCGGCGGTTATCAAGGCGCTTACGCTGCCCGGCGACCAAGTGATAGTGCAGGGACCGGTGTACAACTGCTTCTTCTCCTCAATACGCAACAACGGATGCGAGACGGTCTCCAACTCGCTTATATATAATAAGGAGGAACTGCGCTACGAAATCGACTTCGACGACCTCGAACGCAAGCTCGCTCACGAACGCGCACGACTGATGCTGATCTGCAACCCACACAATCCGGGCGGACGCGTGTGGACTCGCGACGAACTGATTCGCGTGGCGGAACTTTGCCACAAGTATGGCGTGCGCGTTGTGTCGGACGAGATTCACTGCGAACTGACGCTCTACGACAACGAGTACGTGCCGTTCGGTTCGCTGCCCGACGAGCTGAGCCACGGTTCAATAACCTGCTGCTCGCCGTCGAAGGCGTTCAACACCGCCGGACTGCAGATTGCGAACATCGTTTGCCGCGACGCTGAGGTGCGCAACCGCATCGACCGCGCCATAAACATCAACGAGGTGTGCGACGTGAACCCGTTCGGCGTGATAGCCCTGCAGGCTGCTTACAGCGACGAGGGCTACGAATGGCTCACACAGCTGCGCGCATACATCTCAAGCAACTACGACTTGCTGCGCGAACGCTTCGCTCGCGAACTGCCCAAGTGCAAGGTGATGCGCATGGAAGGCACGTATCTGGCGTGGATAGACTGCTCGGAACTGCATATGTCGTCGGACGAAATAGAAGAGATGCTCATGCACGAGAACAAAGTATGGGTGAATGCGGGCAGCATGTACGGCACTGAAGGCGCGGCGTTCATACGCATAAACATGGCTTGCACCAGCGAACTGCTTAACGAAGGCATAACGCGAATAGTGAACGGACTCGGCGACAAATAAAAAAACGTAGGAGCCTACGGCATTCTTGCCGTAGGCATAGCAATAAATCGTAATAATATGTACTGCATATAGTGGCTACGGCAGGAATGCCGTAGCCTCCTAATAAAACAAGCCCTATACAAACATCGTTGTATAGGGCTTGTTTTATATTGTATAAGAAATAATTATCCTACCTGCGAACCAGGCTTAACGTTGCCTGTCACGGTGGTTACGTTCAGCGTTCCGTCGAAGTTTACGGCAGAGAGAATCATACCCTGGCTCTCAATGCCCATCATCTTGCGCGGAGCGAAATTGGCTACGAAGAGCACATCCTTGCCGATGAGCTGCTCAGGCTCGTAGTAAGCTGCGATGCCCGAAAGGATGGTGCGGTCTACGCCAGAGCCGTCGTCGATGGTGAACTGCAGGAGCTTCTTCGACTTCTTTACCTTCTGGCAGTCCTTGATATGACCAACACGGATGTCGAGCTTCTCGAATGTGTCGAAGTCTACGTTCTCCTTGATAGGTGCAGCAACGTAGTTGGCAGCCTCGTTAGCCTTCTTCGTGTCCTCCAGCTTCTTGAGTTGAGCCTCGATAGCCTCGTCCTCAATCTTCTCGAAGAGCAGCGCTGGTGTGCCGAGCTGATGACCCGGCTTGAGCAGATCAGTAGAGCCGAGCTGAGCCCAGTCGGTGTCGGTAACGTTGAGCATCTCGCGCAGACGTGCCGAGCTGAACGGCAGGAACGGCTCGAAAGCAATCTCGAGGTTAGCTACGAGCTGCAGCGAGAGGTAAAGGATAGTCTTGACGCGCTCCATGTCGGTCTTTGCCACGTGCCACGGCTCGCAGTCGGTGATGTACTTGTTGCCGATGCGTGCGAGGTTCATAGCCTCCTTCTGTGCGTCGCGGAACTTGAATGTGTCGAGCAATGCCTCCACCTTCTGCTTCACGTCCTTGAACTCCTCGATAGTCTTGAGGTCTACCTCCTGAAGTTCGCCACACTCAGGCACAACGCCGTTGAAGTACTTCTTCGTGAGCTGCAGGGCGCGGTTGACGAAGTTGCCGTAAACAGCCACCAGCTCGTTGTTGTTGCGATCCTGGAAGTCCTTCCATGTGAAGTTATTGTCCTTTGTCTCAGGCGCATTGGCTGTGAGAACATAGCGCAGAACGTCCTGCTTGCCGGGGAAGTCGACGAGATACTCGTGGAGCCATACAGCCCAGTTGCGCGATGTAGAAATCTTGTCGTTCTCGAGGTTGAGGAACTCGTTAGAGGGTACGTTGTCGGGCAGGATATAGTCGCCGTGAGCCTTCAGCATCGTCGGGAAGACGATGCAGTGGAACACGATGTTGTCCTTGCCGATGAAGTGGATGAGGCGCGATGTGTGGTCCTGCCACCACTTCTGCCACGGTCCCCACTTCTCGGGCTGTGCGTCGCAAAGTTCCTTAGTGTTGGAGATGTAGCCGATAGGTGCGTCAAACCACACGTAGAGCACCTTGCCTTCTGCTCCCTCTACCGGTACGGGGATACCCCAGTCGAGGTCGCGTGTCATAGCGCGCGGCTGCAGATCCATGTCGAGCCACGACTTGCACTGTCCGTACACGTTCGGACGCCACTCCTTATGGTCTTCCAAAATCCACTGCTTCAGCCAGTCCTGCCACTTGTTGAGCGGCAAGTACCAGTTCTTTGTGGCTTTCTTCACGAGTCCGTGACCCGGGTTATTCTTGTTTGTAGGGTTGATAAGTTCCTCGGGTGAGAGTGTTGCGCCACACTTCTCGCACTGGTCGCCGTAAGCACCTTCAGCGCCGCAGCGTGGGCATGTACCTACGATGTTGCGGTCGGTGAGGAACTCGCCAGTCACCTCGTCGCAGAACTGCTCTTCTGTTTTCTCTACAAGCTCATGCTTGTCGTAGAGCGTGCGGAAGAAGTCGCTTGCGAACTTATGGTGAATCTTCGATGTAGTACGGCTATAGATGTCGAACGAAATGCCGAAGTCTTCGAACGATTTCTTGATAAGGTTGTGATAGCGGTCTACCACCTCCTGAACCGTGATGCCTTCCTTGCGTGCGCGGATTGTCACGGGCACACCGTGCTCGTCGCTACCGCCGATGAACATCACTTCCTGCTTCTTCAGGCGCAGATAGCGCACATAGATGTCGGCAGGCACATACACGCCAGCCAAGTGGCCGATGTGTACTCCACCGTTGGCGTATGGCAAAGCCGCAGTCACAGTGGTGCGTTTGAACTTGTTCTCTTCCATTATATTATGTGTTTATATTTTCGGATGCAAAGTTACTGAAAATCGTAGAAAAATACAAAAAAGCGCAGCTCCTTTATGGAGTTGCGCTTTTATTATAATTATGTAAGCGATGTCTGTTACTTCACTTCTACGGCTTCGAGAGCTGCCTCATCGTGCTTGATCTTGCGACCGAGTGTGAGGTAAGCCACCGGAGCAGCCATGAAGATAGAAGAGAGTGTACCGAAGATTACACCGAGCAACATTGCGAACGAGAAGCTGCGAGTGCTCTCACCGCCGAAGCAGAAGATACAGAGCAGCACGATGAGTGTTGAGAACGATGTATTGATAGTACGTGCGAGGGTCTCGTTCAGTGACTTGTTGAAGAGCTCCTGCAGATCCATCTTCTTGTGGAGTGTGAGGTTCTCGCGGATACGGTCGAACACAACCACCTTATCGTTGATAGAGTAACCGATAACGGTAAGGATAGCACCGATGAAGGTCTGGTCGATCTCGAGTGAGAACGGCACTACGTCCCAGAGGAGTGAGAAGAATCCGATAACGATTGTTGCGTCTACGGCGAGGGCTACTGTAGAACCTACTGAGAACGCTACGTTGCGGAAACGTACGAGGATGTAGACGAAGATGGCTGCGAGGGCGAAGAGCACGCTGATGATAGCACCATGTGTGATGTCCTTAGCCACTGCCGGACCTACCTTTGTAGACGATATAATAGAACCTCCTGCACGTACGTCAGGGTTCTTGAATGCCTCAACGCTGCCCTGAGTTACGAGACCTGCACCGTGGAGACCCTTGTAGAGGATATCCTCTACCTCGTTGTCGATAGCCGGGTTGTTCGACTCAATCTTGTAGTTGGTAGAGATACGGATTGTCTTGCCATCGGTACCGAGTGCGAGAGCATTAACTGTTGCGCCCTTGAAGAGCGGTACGAGGGCTTCCTTCACCTGCTCAGGCTCTGTCTGCTTCTCGAGCACCACTACGTAGTTGCGACCACCAGTGAAGTCGATACCCTTGCTCAAGCCACGTACGAAGAAGCTGCCAAGCATGATGAGGATTACGACGCCGAACACTGTGAACGATGTCTTATATGACGACATGAACGCGAAGTTCTTGTTCGCCATGAAGTTGCGTGATACGCGTGTTGAGAAGTTCTGCTTTGTCCACTTGTCGTGCTTCAGACGGTTCTCGTAAACGAGGCGTGTGAGGAACACTGCGGTGAAGAACGAGCAGCAGATACCGATGATAAGTGTGGTAGCGAAACCGCGGATTGGACCTGTACCGAACACGTAGAGGATGATACCTGTGATGATTGATGTCAAGTTAGAGTCGAAGATGGCTGAGAAGGCGTTGCTGTAACCCAGCGAGAGTGCCTGCTTTGTGCCGAGACCCTTCTTGAGTTCCTCCTTGGTGCGCTCGTAGATAAGCACGTTGGCATCTACAGCCATACCGAGGGCGAGCACGATACCGGCGATACCTGGCATTGTAAGAGCTGCCTGGAACGATGCCATGATACCCATGGTGAAGAAGAGGTTGAGGAGGAGGGCGCCGTTAGCTACCATACCCGGGATGAAGTCGTACATCACTACCATATAGATCATCAGGATGATGAAGGCGAAGATGAACGAGATGAAGCCCTGCTGGATTGACTGTGCACCGAGTGTCGGACCTACTACTTCCTCCTGAACGATGTGTGCCGGAGCCGGCATACGTCCAGACTTAAGAGTGTTAGCCAAGTCCTTTGTATCTTCGATTGTGAAGTTACCAGAGATAGACGACTGACCGCCAGAAATCTCGCCGTTTACGCGCGGAGCAGAGTAAACTGTACCGTCGAGCACGATAGCGATTGCCTTGCCTACGTTAGCCTTTGTGAGGGCTGCCCAGCGGCGTGCACCGTCAGAGTTCATTGTCATTGAAACCTCAGGCGAACCAGTGAGGTTGTTGAACTGGTCCTTAGCGTCGGTCACTACGTCGCCCTCGATAGGAGCGCGGCCGTTGGTGGTTGTCACCTTAATGGCGTGGAGCTCGTAGATGTTCTTAGCCTGGATACCGTCAGCCGGCTTAGCGCTCCAGAGGAGGCGACAGTCGGAGGGGAGTATCTGCTTAGCAAGAGCCGAGTAGATAATCTTGTTTACCTCTGCTGTATCGCGTGCCGAAGCGTAGCCTACGAGGCTGAGCGCACCGTTGCCAGAAGGCTGGAACACAGAGAAGAGCGGGTTCTGCTTCTTAGCCTCAGCCATAGCTGCTGCGTTGTCTGCCTTAGCGTCCTTCTTTGTCTTGAACGCTGCCTTTGCCTTAGCTTCTACCTTCTCGGCTGCTGCTACTGCTGCTGTGTCGGTAGCAGCCGAGTCGGCTACTTCCTCCTTGGCACCAGAGCGGTGGTTAGCCTCGCGCTGGTTGAGCTGTGAGAGGTAAGGGATGATTTCGTCTGAGTTGTATGTCTCCCAGAACTCAAGGTTTGCGCTACCCTGGAGGAGCTTACGCACGCGCTCCGGCTCGTTGATACCCGGCATTTCTACCATGATACGGCCCTGCTGACCCTCGAGCTTCTGGATGTTAGGCTGTACGACACCGAACTTGTCGATACGTGTACGTACGACGAGGAACGAGTTATCGATAGCTGCCTGCACCTCTGAACGGAGCACCTTCTCAACTTCCTTGTCAGAAGAGTTAGGCGACACCTTGCCCTGGAGCTGCTGTGTAGCGAAGATCTCTGAGAGATGACGTCCCGGAGCGTTCTTCTTGAAAGCGTTGACGAAGAGAGTGATGAAGTCGCTCTGCGATACTTCGTGCTCTGCGCGAGCCTCTTTCATCGACTTAACGAAAGCTGCGTCTACCTTGTGGTCGGCGAGGTTCTCGAGTACATCAGGAACGCTCACTTCAAGGATGACGTTCATACCGCCTTTAAGGTCAAGACCGAGACCGATCTGTGTTTCGAGACACTTCTGATAAGAGTAGATGCCAAGATACTTCACGGAGTCCTTGTAGTCCTGCTGTGCGATAGGATCCTTTATCTTCGCAGCCTGGCTGTCATAGTACTTTGTAGCAGCCGAGAACGAGAGATAGAAGATACTTGCAAGCGTCAAAAGGACGGCTGTTACAATTACAATACCTTTGTTCTGCATTTTTTTGATTTATTTTTTGTTATTATTATTTTTTCGCTGTGTATACAGATAGCGTGCAAAGTTACAGATTTTTTCAGTTAAACCGAAATTTATAGCTTTATTTCTTTGTTTTGCAGAGGTTTAAGAGTTTAAAACACTTATAAAAGTCCAGTTTTTTAAATATTTTTATAATATATAAGGTGAAAAAGCACTTTCTAAAGTGGTGTCATCACCCCTATACTCATTGCTATTTTACCCTTTGCAGCTTACATACAATCGGATAATGATCGGATGCACTTATGCTATTATCCACCTTGCATTCATAGGGTTTCCAATGGTCGGAGCACATGATGTTGTCTATGCGCACGTAGAAAGCGTTGTAGTGGTAAGATATACCAGGACCATTCGCCGTAGCTACATAACAATCGATGAGTTCTTTAGCTAAGCGTTGATGGGTATAGGATATGGGCGAATCGTTGAAGTCGCCTGCAAGGATTATGCTCTGATGCTTATGATGCTCAATGTATTCAGCCACAGCGTCTGCCTGTGGTCCACGTTTCGCTGACGACTCGCCAAGCAAGTTCCACAGGCGATGTGTTTCCTGTTTTGTTTCATCGCTTTCCATGTCACCTTTCAACATCGACTTAAAGCGTGTACGGTCTTCGGGCGACAATCCGGTAACCTGGAAGTGGGCCACAATAACAAGCGTAGTGTCCTTTTCACCTGTCTTTAGAGCATAAGATACGGCGTTATATGTATCCTCTTCGGTGGATATATATTCCTCCCCTACTATCGGCAACTTACTATATATACCGACAGCATCGCCTCCTTTGGGATTTTTCGAGCCACTATACTTTCTGTAAGGATACTTAACGTCCATCAACGAGTCTATCTTCACACGCTTTGCCCATTGTACATCAGCTTCCTGCAAACAAACGATATCAGCGTCCTGTTCCAACATATAATCGGCTATAGCGCATGGCTGCGACAAGTCAGTCCACGTAGAAAAGCAGAACACATTGTACGACATTATCTTCAACGCATCCTCAGGAGCCGAAGACGGAACATTCAGCGGAACATAAGTGCGCACCGGACCGAAACATACTATCATTCCGACTAACGAGATGAGTGCCCCACGCTTACAAAACAACAACCAAAAGACGAGAAATGCTATATTAAGCAGCAAAAACAAGGGGAATACAAGCCCTATGTTAGCTATCAACGGATGAGCCGTAGGGTTAACCCTGTCGCTATATCCTATAGCTAACATAAAGAGCACAGTCACCACATTGAATGCAGCGACGATGCGAAAGATTATTGATTTTATATTTTTCAAAGCGTGTAAGTCTGTTTTTTATTTTCTGTTACTTGCATCGAAGAGTTGCTGTTTCTCTTCACGCGTTAGCGACTCGTAACCATTACGACGTATCTTATCCAATATCTCGTCCATTCGCTCCTGCTCTGCCTTGCGGCGTGCGTTGTAGTCCCAATCGCTCTCATGGCGTGTATTTGCACTATTAGTAAACACACCGCCACGATCTTTGCGCCCCGTGCGACGCTCCCACGAGGCACGCATAGAGTCGAAGAACTGCTGTCCGCTGCGACGACTATAGCGAATGTCGGGGTGGCGTCGCCAGTAGCGTATAAGGAAGAAACCGAACACCATACCGCCCAAGTGAGCCAGGTGAGCCACTCCGTCGCCCGTAGAAGAGTAAGCCATAAACAATTCTATCGCAGCATAACCCATCACAAACCACTTTGCCTTGATAGGCACAGGCAGCGGGAATATAAAGATGCGCTCCTCGGGATAGAGCATACCGAAGGCGAGCAGTATGCCGTAGACAGCACCCGATGCACCCACGGTAGTCCAAAGGTTAAGGAAGGCGGCATTGGCATCAGCCACTTTCATTGTCTGAGCCAATGTGAAGTGAGGAAGTTGTTCGCTTGCTATAAAATAAAACTGCGCAAACTGTGCCAACTCCTGAAACAGACCAGCGCCTACTCCGCACACTATATAATAAGTGAGAAACTTCTTCGGTCCCCAAGTGCGCTCAACGATACAACCGAACATCCACAGCGCAAACATATTGAAGAAGATATGGCTGAAACCACCGTGAGCGAACATGTATGTAAAGAGCTGATAGATGTGGAAGTCGGGCGCAAGAAAGAAGTGCAAACCTAAAACATTGTTGAGGTCTACACCTATAGTTCTAAATAAATAAGTGGCTAAGAATACCACTACATTCACAATAAGTAAGTTTTTTGTTATCGTTGGAATATTATTCATATCACATTTTTATATATTTGTAAATATCGCATCGTTAGAGTGGCAAAATTACGAAAAATCCACGTAAAAAGGCATAAAACAGGCTCTTCGCGCTTTTTTTTTCAATTAATTATGCACTTTTTTCTGTTTTTTGTTTGATTTATGAAAGGAAAACTCTAAATTTGTCACTGAAATAGTGTGAGTTACACATTTTTAGCTCTTCAAACTCAGAGAAAACTAACATTTATAAACAATTTAAATACAACAGAATTATGAACAAGACAGAATTAGTAGAGAAGATAGCAGTAGGTGCTGAACTCAGCAAGGCTGACGCAAAGAAAGCTCTCGAAGCTGCAGTAGAAGCAATCAAGACAGCTCTCGTTGAGGGTGACAAGGTACAGCTCATCGGCTTCGGTACATTCAGTGTTAACGAGCGCCCAGCTCGCGAAGGCATGAACCTCCGCACTCGTGAGAAGATTCAGATTGCAGCAAAGAAGGTTGCTAAGTTCAAGGCAGGTGCCGAGCTTTCAGACGCTCTCAACTAAACCAAACCAATCAAAAACCAACGTTTTCGTTAAGCCAAATGAGCAGAACCGAGCTTGCTCGAGTTATGCCATGGCGAGAAAACGAAGGATGAAATCCAACATAAAAAGACAGGTGAGACTTATCTCTGCTGTCTTTTTATTATTATAGGAGTTAAGAAGCTATTCATATCGTTAATTAAACATAATTAAATACAGTTGTCTTTGTCGCAAACAATATAAGTGCGTATCTTTGTAGCACATTATTATGTACACGTACACGCATTAAGCGTGTGTAATAACACTAATAGATATATCAATTAATATTTTATATAAATTATGCAGAAAAACAATCTTCTTTTACTGTCTGCAGCTACAATGCTGTTCATGACATCTTGTTCGAAGCTTGGACCGCTCTCAGCGGACAACTTCACAGTTATCCCTAACCCACTTGAGGCAAACGCAGGCGATGTTCCAGCTACAATCAACGGAACATTCCCAGAGAAGTACATGAAGAAGAAGGCTGTTGTCACAGTTACTCCAGAGTTGCGCTACGCTGACGGCCAGGTAGCTAAGGGTCAGAGTGCTACTTTCCAGGGTGAGAAAGTAAAGGGCAACGATCAGACTATCTCTTACAAGGTAGGTGGTCGCTACACAATGAAGTCTAACTTCAAGTACGTTCCAGAGATGCAGCAGAGCGAGATGTACCTCACATTCGACGCACGCATCGGTAAGAAGCAGTTCGACGTACCTGCAGTGAAGGTAGCTGATGGCGTTATCGCTACATCAGAGCTCTACAAGAAGACTCTCGCTTCTGAGAGTGGCTGCATCGCTCCTGACGCATTCCAGCGCGTAAACGCTGCTAAGCAGGAGGCTAACATCAAGTTCCTCATCAACCAGGCTAACATCCGCAAGAGCGAACTCAAGAACAACTCTGTTAAGGAGTTTGTAGAGTTGCTTAAGAAGATCAACGCTGACAAGGAAGGCTACAACGTACAGAACGTAGAAATCCAGGCTTACGCTTCACCAGATGGTGGCGTTAAGTTCAACGATAAGCTCGCTGGCAACCGTCAGAACGAGTCAGAGAAGTACGTTAAGGGTACATTGAAGAAGACAAAGGTGAACGCAGCTATCGACGCTCACTACACAGCACAGGACTGGGACGGTTTCCAGAAGCTCGTTGCAGCATCTAATCTTCAGGACAAGGAGGTTATCCTCCGCGTGCTCTCTATGTATAGCGACCCACAGGAGCGCGAGCAGCAGATCCGTAACATGTCTGCAGGCTTCCAGGAGCTTGCTGACGGCATCCTCCCAGAGCTTCGCCGTTCACGCCTCATCGTCAACTATGAGACAATCGGCCGTAGCGACGACCAGATCAAGGAGCAGTACAGCAGCGACGCTACTAAGCTGAGCGTTGACGAGCTTCTCTACTCTGCTACTCTCGAGGAGTCGGCAGCTAAGAAGGAGGAAATCTATAAGAAGACAACAGAGGTTTACCCGAACGACTACCGCGCTTACAACAACCTCGCTGCTCTTGCACTCGCTAAGGGCGACGTAGCAGCTGCTAAGCAGTACGCTCAGAAGGCTACTTCTCTCGGTTCATCTACTCCGGAGGCACAGGCTAACCTCGGTCTCATTTCGCTCATCGAGGGCGACGTACAGGGTGCAGAACGTCAGATTGCTAAGGCTTCTGGCTCTGAGAACGTACAGTCGGCTCTCGGCGCACTCAACATCGCTAAGGGCAACTACGCTCAGGCTGACAAGGACTTCAACAAGCAGAACACAAACACTGCAGCTCTTGCTCAGATCCTGAACAAGGACTACGAGGGCGCTACAAGCACTCTTGACAAGGTAGCTAACCCGAACGGTATGACCGACTACCTCCGCGCTATCGTAGCTGCACGTCGTGGCAACAAGTTCGCTGCTAACTCTTACCTCAAGGAGGCTCTCCAGAAGGATCCTTCTTTGAAGGAGTACGCTGAGAAGGACTTGGAGCTCTCTCTTCTGAAGTAAGACGTGGCAAGACGTTTTAAATAATTAAAAATAAATGAAGGCTGAGGGTTATTGCTCTCAGCCTTCTTATTCTAACTTCAGTTCATACGACTAAAATGAACAAAACAATTATAGCGACATTACTCGCCCTGATTATGGTGTCATGTGGAACCGATAGTCGTCATTTCGAAATCGACGGCAGGCTCCTGAACCTTAATCAGGGCGAGTTTTATGTATATAGCCCAGATGGCAACCTAAAGGGTATCGACACTATAAAGGTGCAAGCAGGACGCTTTACATATAAGGTGGAGTGTAAGAAAGAGATGACACTGATGATTGTGTTCCCCAACTTCACCGAGCAACCCGTGTTTGCTGCACCAGGAAAGAGCGTAGACATAAAAGGCGACGCTTCACACCTGAAAGAGATGAAGGTGAAAGGCACAAAGCCGAACGAACTGATGAACCAACTGCGCGAACAGATTGCAAACGCCTCACCCAACGAGATACAGAAATACGCACGCCAGTTTGTAGAGGATCATCCCGAATCGATAGTGAGCACATACGTCGTGCGCAACTTCTTCCTGCAGAAGGAGCGTCCCGACTTCGCCACTGCACGACAGCTGATAAACCTCATGCTTGAACATCAACCCAAGAACAACGGTCTTAAGAGTCTACAACAGAGCATAAACAACCGCATAACGCTCACCACAAACAGCCGTATTCCGAAGTTCGCAGCTTACGACATCAATGGCAAGCCGGTGAACAACGCCACACTCTCCACCGCTGGCACAACAGTAGTGGTGGCATGGGCATCATGGCACTACAATAGTATATCGATGCTACAGAGCATGGCACTACTGCAGAAAGAGACGAAAGGAGAGGTCAAGGTGGTGGATATATGTCTCGACTACTCGCGTGCTGAATGTCGCAGAATACTCAACTCAAGAGAAATAGAAGATGTCATTACCATCTGCGACGGCAAGTCGATAGACGGCGATGTGTACAACATCCTCGGCATGTCGAACATACCCGACAATATAGTCATCGAAAACGGAAAGGTGACGGCTACAAACCTCACAATCGAACAGCTAAACAAGAAACTTAGAAAGTAATAGGAGGGGGTGTGTCAAAAGTCGTAAGCGGTACGCCCCGAAGGGGCAGCACTACATAGCCCAGGGCAGCGCCCTGGGTGTTGAATATACATATTGAGTAGTGCGCCCTGTAAGGGCAACTATCTGTGGCTCAATAGAGTTGCCCTTACAGGGCGTGGAGTTAGTGTGGGGCATGTTTACCCAGGGCGTTGCCCTGGGCTATGTAGAATTTGGGCTTTCAGCCCACACTAATTGAGTTTTGACACATCCTCCATTGTTATAAATACTATAGACAGAATAAATAAAACCGAAACAAACTGATGAAACGTTTATCAAAACTTGTAGCCGTGGCTCTCGCATTGCTTACTTATACCAATGCCGACGCACAGGGCAGCGTACATATCGACTCGCTACTATTCGAGAACAGCCACCGCATCGACTCTGCCTCGTGCGGTGAGCTGCGACTCAACTTCGACGCTCTGTGCTTCTTCCGCGACAATGAGTATAAGGGAAGCCTCTCGAAGGGATACACGCTGCCTGGCTACCGCCTGCAGCCCACGGTGAGCTATCAGCCACTGAAGAACTTGCGCGTGGAGGTGGGCGTTAGTATGCTCCACTATTGGGGTGCAAACAAATATCCTAACCTCAACTATAGCGACATAGCAACATGGAAGGGCGACCAAACGCAGACGGGCTTTCATCTGCTACCGTTCTTCAACGTGCAACTGGCTGTGAGCCGAAACTTCAACCTCATACTCGGCAATATATATGGTGGGGCGAACCACCGACTCATCGAACCGCTCTACAATCAGGAGAACGCTCTCTCGGCTGACCCCGAGATGGGCGTACAGATGCAGTGGCAGACGAAACCGCTCGACTTCGATATGTGGGTGAACTGGGAGAGTTTCATCTTCGACAAGGACACGCATCAGGAGGCGTTCACCTTCGGACTGTCAACACGCTTCAAGGCTAACCGTCCAGAGCGACGCACGCATGTCTACTTCCCCTTGCAGGTGGTGATGCAGCACCGCGGTGGCGAGATTAACCCTGACGCCGAACAGCGGCAGGTGAAGACATGGATGAACGCAGCGGCAGGTGTCGGCGTAACGATACACACCGACAACTCTATTCTTACGCGCCTGAACGCAGAGGCTGACGTGGCTTACTATCGACAGATGACGGGTGCTCTCCTACCCTTCGACAATGGCAAAGGTGTGTACGTGAAAGCGGAGGCTGACATCTGGCGCTTCTGTCTGCGCGGTGCCTACTGGGACAGCTCGAAGTTCATCTCTATCTTCGGCAACCCTCTCTACGGCTCGGTGGGTATACACAACCGCGACTTCCAGATGCAGCGCAACCGCACCGTCTGTGCTCAACTGAGCTATGCACAAGAACTCGGTAAGGGGTTCTCATGGGGCGTGCAGGCTGATGTGTTCAACACGCTGCCCACGGACAACTTCGTCGTTGGCGACAAGGTGTATAACAATAATAATAAGGTGAGTCTTGCGGCTGGCATCTATCTGCGCGTAAAGCCGTCGTTCCTGCTGAAGAAGTTTTAATGTGAGCACTTGTCTCCCACATAGGAGGGTATGGCATCCCTGCCATACCCACGCAGCCAGAATAATACTCCCACAGAATTCACGGAATTCACAGAATAGACTGGCAGAGAATATTCTCCCACAGATTTCACAGATTTACACAGATATTTACTCCCACAGAATTCACAGAGCACACAGAACAGACTGGCAGAGAATATTCTCCCACAGATTTCACAGATTTACACAGATATTTACTCCCACAGAATTCAC